>OMGY01000716.1_pt1 | contig 36075 bp, 30 predicted proteins | sample 1674461 | NCBI WGS metagenome assembly OMGY01 (sample SAMN05578579, study PRJEB25193) | human gut metagenome | biome: Human Microbiome; feature: human-associated habitat; material: feces | host: Homo sapiens | place: USA:Birmingham | reverse complement strand
CTCCGTGTTGGATTGAGGGATTTTTTCATATTCAAGAAATGTTCCCTCACACGGTACACCGAAGTGTATCTGAGGGCTGAACCGTCCACCGTTATGGCAGCACCCGAACCGCTATCACGGTCCTTTAAAATTCTACCAGAAATTCTTTTATCTGGCAAGTTTTACATTCACACAGAAAAAACCGGCAACATTGCCGGTTTTCCTTTATGCATCAACTATTGTATTTTTAGTTCACTGTGGATCAATTTTAAGTCATCGCCTTTTGTCTTAAGAAAGGTGTTTTCTTCGTAAAAAATGAACACGCGTAACTTTACTTCAAAAATATCGGGAATAACATAAAAAAGGCGACTAACTAAAACATCTTCATTTTCGTATACATCGCAATCAACTTTCGGAAACCCAAATATTTCTTCTATTGACCACGCGATTTTTTCTTTTTTCCATTGCAAATATTGTTGATACAATTCTTCCTTAAGCACTATAACTCATCTCCAATCAAGTAAAATTACAATTTCTTCGTTCTTTCAATGAGATTAATCCAATATCATAATAGCATTTCAATTTTTATTTGTCAAATAAATTATTTAAAATAGGTATTGACTTATAAATCGTTTTACTGTAATCTATTACTTGACAGGAGGTATCTCCACTATGGCTGTCGATACCATGAAAAAAGGCTCAATCGAAATGCTCACGTTGTTTTTGCTGTGTGAAGAAGACACATACGGCTATCAGCTTGTGCAGAAGATCAAAGAGCGAAGCAAAGGTTTAATCACAGTGCAGGAGGGGTCATTTTATCCGCTTCTGTATCGCTTGGCAGACGATGGGTACATCACCGGTCAGGAGATCGTAACACGCATGAGCACGGGGCGCTCCCGTATGCGTGTGATTTATCATATCGAAAATGCCGGGCGTGAACGGTTAGCATCTTTAAAAAAGGATTACGAAACCGTTCAGCAAGGAATTCATAACATTCTTGATTCTTAAATTGGGGGGATATGGGATGAGCGAAACCGTATATGTTGTCCACGACTATTTGCGTCGAATAGACAAAGAAATGACGTGTGACAAAAAGAAGAAAAAGCAGTTTTTGCAGCGACTGCAAAATGACATGGAAGATTTTGCTGATAGCGCAACAACTACGCTGACCGAAAATGACTTAGAAAAACATTTCGGCACACCACAAAGCATAGCCGAAAATTTTCTGAGCACTGAACCGTACAATGAAGTAAAACGAACATTTAAGCACCGAAAAGCTGTGCGCGTTTTTGTAATCGCCACAGTTGTATTTGCTCTTGTGTGCGTTTTGGGATATATTCTGTTTGATAACTGGCGGGAACGACAGTTCGAGGATGGGTATATCGTTACAAGACTTTATGAAGAAGTCGAAGGAACGCCGCCCCCAGAGCCGGAAGGCACGAGAGTTTATTAAGAAAAGAGGCAAAAAAATGAAACGTATATTAACAATTATCTGTTGTTTAACACTTTTACTTGGTATTGTACCTTTCTGTGTATCTGCATCAGAAACAGCATCGCAGAACATGCAAACAGTCGAATACCTTGAAGACGGCAGTTATATCGTGACGGAGTTAGAAGTAACACCGGCAGTTGCACGAACGGCAAGATCATATACAAAAAAATCCACCTATTACACGGCAAGCAATACAGCGGTTTTTGCAGTCTCGTTGACTGGTAATTTTAATTATACGTACAACGTGAGTTGCACTGCTACAAGCCAGAGTGTTTCTGTTTCTATCTACGATAACTCTGCATCTTATGTTACGAAAACTTCTTCCCGCTCAGGTGCAACCGTATACGGTTCCGGTACAGTTTATTATTTAGGGAAAAACAGAACGCTTTCTTTAAGTATCACCTGCGATAAATACGGTAACATTTCTTAATTTGCGTACAAGGTTTCACTCAAATCCCATATTAAAGGCGGCTGCTTTCAGTTGGAAACAGCCGCCTTTCTTTTTTAACATTCTCATATCTATAAACACTCAAAGATTACAGCAAAAACCTGCCTATTCTAAAACAGGCAGGTTTTATCTTGTAGCCTTTATTATTCCAGCACCCCGCCGTCCATTTCATGCACCGTATCGCACAGTGCCGCGATGTCCTCGTGGTTGTGGCTCGCGAGCAAAATCGTCTTCCCTTGTGCCTTGAGCTCCAACAGCAGTGCCCGTATATCCTGCACACCGGCGTTATCCAGTCCGTTCATCGGCTCGTCCAAAATGAGGATCTCCGGGTCTTCCATGATTGCCTGCGCAATACCAAGGCGCTGCCGCATGCCGAGCGAGTATTTTCCCACATGCTTGCGACTTTCGGGGTCAAGCCCCACCGTCTTCAGTACATTCAAAATCTCTTCCTTGCCGATCTTCCGCCGTATGTTCGCCAAAAAGCGCAGATTCTTGTACCCGCTGTAATTCGGCAGAAAGCCCGGCGCTTCAATAATGGCTCCAATGTCCTCCGGCATGTCCACGTCACGTCCCACGCGCTTGCCGTTCACGAGGATCACGCCCTCCTCTGGGTGCATCAGACCGCAGATGCACTTAAAAAGCACCGTTTTGCCGGAGCCGTTGCGCCCCACAATGCCGTGTATCTTTCCCTTTTCAAACGAGATCGATACGTTCTTCAAAACCACTTGGTCGCGAAAACGCTTCACCACATTTTGTACTTCAATACAAGTTTCCATAGGAACTCCTTTCACACCGATTTCAGCACGTCAATGTTCCGCCTGCGCAGCGTCACCCACGAAGTGACCGACAAAACCGCAAACAAAGCCAACAGTGCCAACAAAATATACGTAAGGCTCGGGTAAATCGAGCTGCCGTCGTAATCCACACGGGAAAGGTTCACCCACGAGACCGGCGAGATATTCACAAACCAATACCACGTCTTATACGTCACCATGTTCCACAGCACGAGCGCCGTGCCGCAGATGCCGCCCGCCGTGCGGGAAATATTCAGGTTCACGAAGAACATCAGCATACCGAGCACAGTGGCTACCAAGCTCCCGTTCACCACACACCGCAGCACCGCCGGAATTGGGTCAAACCGCGCCGTGATGACGCGTGCAAACGGAATGCTGATGCCGTTCTGCCCCGCGGCCGATGTCTGCGAAAACGTAGAAAGCAGCTTGCCCCATTCCGCGCTCCATTCGATATGCGGCAGCAGCACAAGAACACTTATGAAATACAGCACAATAAAATACAGCACAGACGCCATCACGATATACAGCATTTGCCCGATGAACCATATCCGCCGCCCGCTCCGCAGCATAATATACGGCTGCTCGTCCTCAATAAACGGCGCATCGCAAAACAGCAGCACCACACCGAGGAACAGCATCATCACCGCACTGCCCTCGTCCAGCAAAAACGGCAGCAAATACGGCGTGACCTTGTACCCTGTCCGCGTACACAGCTCACCCACCGGCGAAAGCCGTGAGTGCAAATACAAGATCTCCATCAACAGCAAAATGTACAGCCGCGGGTTCACCGCCCATTTTTTAAAGTTGTGCAGCGCAATCGAAAAGCAAGCGAAAGCCTTACCCATTTTCAAGTCTCCTTCTGCACGAGCGCGTAAATAAAACGAGGAACACCACGCCGAACGCTGCAAAGATTCCGCACGTCACAAGCGTCGTCGTCCCCGCGCCGCCGAACACCGAAAACCCCTTAGAGAGCATACCGGGGTAAAATTTGCTCGGCATACGCAGCCACATCATCAGCGTATTCAAAACGTAATACGCCAGCATCGGTGCCGCCAGTGTCACGAATACGTTCGTGATCTTCGTCGAAAGCCACAGCGCAAATTCCGCAAACGCTCCTGCGCAGCACGCCTTAATGAAAATCACCGCCGCAAAATAGAGGTACACCCGCTCGGAATACCCAATCTCGTCAAACGCGCCCAGCGCCATGGAGATTCCGTTTTCCATGTTCACCGCCGGAAAGCCCCAAAGCCGTAAGATCATGAGGTCAAGCCACTCGGAAACGACGACCACCAGCACCGCCGAAACAAAGCACGCAATGCCTTTCGATACGCCGTATATCCGCTTCGAGCACCGCTGCGCCGAAAAACGAATGAATCGGTTCTCCCAGTCCGCGCAGAACAGCGCCGCCCCGGGTATTGCCGCAAACAGCAAATATAAAAGCTGAAAATCAAGGTACTGAAAGATACCGTAAATGTAGATCAGGTCATTTTCCGGCGTCATATAAGAAAGCTCCTCCATGCCGGTCAAAAACGTCGCGACCGTCAGCCCCAACGCGGCAAACACAAACGCTTTCGAGCACACCGTGCGCTCAAAATCATTTCTCAAAACATTCCATACACGCATAATAAACCTCATATATCTCCGTTGCTGTGCAGCAGCTCTGTGCCGTCCAGCGCATTGATGAGGATATAGCTTGTATCTGTCATCTCAACAATTTCATTTGAATCGTTTTTAGCGGAGTATTGTAATGTGTGATTTGTTTGAAACCGCCAAACAGGAATTATTTTTGCTTCCGTAACATTTTGTTGCTGTATCGGCGTATAGGCCATTTCTATTTTATCTATTTTATAATTTCCTTCCATAATAATTGAATTATACTTATCGTCTACTATCTGCAACGCTTCGTCTAACGTTAATACTGGTTGCATCGCACCGACTTCTGTTACATCCAATGCATACGGAAGTGTCATTGCTCGTATACCTTCTTCTCCGTAAGTCATGCGCAGAAATGTGCCTGTCATGTACGAATCATCGCTGTAACCTCCCCCCTCAAAGTTACCGAGTGGCATTCCATTTACAGCTATTGGATAATCAAATATATATTGTTCATCCTTTTTTTGTGGTTCAATGATAAAGTCAAAGTCCGCGTCATATGTCTCAAGCGCCGTGCGCCCGTCATACACCGCCCGCATCGTGTCATAGTCCATTGTATAGCAAGTAGGCTCTAAAACCGATATTCCCAAGGAATTTACATATTTTTGTATTTGGGATTTTGCTTCATCAATTGTTGAAAACTCTAAATTTTCACCTGACAAATATGTTACACGGTTATCTCCAAACGGAAGAGATGTCGGAAATTCCGAAAATAGATAGTACCCCACTTCATTGCGGCCATTGGAAAAATTTGCTGAGGTTCCTGAAATCGTTAAGCGTTCCTTTTCTAAAGTCCAAGTACTATATACGCTATCTTTTGAAAACATACTGAAATCTTTAAATTCTTCTGTCTGTTTTTCCGGAGATTTTTCTCCTTCAAAAAAGACCGATGCCACTAAATTTTGATCTATTACATGTCCTCTCCCAAACATTTCCGGCAGTTCTGATTTTTGCATGGAAGCCGGAATAAGTATATCTGCATCCACTTCTACTCCAGAGGAAAGGACTTGCGTTATGTGCTCATTTGTAGTATTTTTGGAAACATCAGAACCTTGCATACTATTTTCTTCAGAAGGTTTAATTATAGAAGGTTCGCTTATAGCAGAACTGGTTTCCGTTTTTATAGAAACATCCTGTATAGGTTTTGTACAAGCTGATAAACATAAACTTAAAAATAAAAAAGTCAATGTCATAATCTGTTTCAAATTTGACATCACACACTCCTCCTTTAGTTATAAAAGTATCTGCGGGATTTGCTACGCAAATCCCGCAGATACTCAGCTTTTTACGGTGTCCATGTCATCCTGAGATTTACATATTCGTACGGGTTGCTGTTATCATACTCAATAGCGATCCTATAATTGGTACCTAATGTACCATACCCGCTTAAATACCCCATATAATCTCTAACTTGCTCGCCATAGTAATTTCTATGGACAAGTTTCGTTGCTTGCGCATTATTCTTAGCACTTCTTCCTCGGAAATAAACCCATTCGTTACCAGATGTATTCCATCCATCACTTGTATTTGCACGCGCCGTAAAAAAGAATTTTACAACTGCGGTCTTCTCTGCAGACGCAGATGAAACCGTAGCACCACCATAGATCGTTGCTTTCATGTTTTCAAGCGCCGAGTTCGCGCTCGCAGACACGGAAAACGCAGAAACCGCCATTAAGCAAGCTGCCATACCGGCTATAAGCCTTTTCTTTAACATACAATCGCCTCCTTAAATTATGTAGATTTTGCAAGGAATGTGTCGACCCATCCCTTAATTTATGGTCATAATATCACATAAAATTACAGTTGTCAATATAATTTATGAAAAATAGGTAATAGCATTTGCTTAAATCAATCAAAAATTTACTTTTTCATTGCCGGTTTTTGTTTTTCTTTCCTTTCACTGCTAAACTGAATTAACCCTAACGGGAATTTTTATCTAACAGGAGAGGTTTACAATGGAAAGAAAAGTCTGTACCATCGGAGAATGGCTGGATGTTTGGTATGAGGTATACGCCGTGCCGGAATATGCCTCGAAAACGCTCGAAATCTACCGAGATGCCCGAAAGAGGTTATCGCGGCGTTTCCCGGAAATCGAAAGCACGCTGCTCACCGAACTGCTGCCGGTCACATTTCAAAAAGCCTTGAACGACCTATCAAAGAAGTACGCAAAATCATCTTTACGGCATATCAAGTCGCTTTATAACTTGGCCTACCAAACCGCGATTGAGAATCACCAGTGTACGGAAAACCCGATCAATGGTGTCACCGTCCCCAAAAAAGCCTCGGAAAAAGTCATCAACGGGCTATCACACGAAGAACAGCAAGCGTTTGAAGAAGCTGCAAAGCAACTCACGATTCGAGATCAGTTCATTCTGCAAACCTTTCTTCTGACCGGCCTGCGGCGCGGAGAGCTGCAAAACCTGCGCTGGCAGGACTGGGATAAAAAAGCCAAGGTTCTGCGCGTTGAAAAAAGCAAAACAAAGAACGGCATTCGCAGCGTGCCGGTGATTCCCGAAGTCGCCCTTATGCTCACACATCTGCAAGGCTGGGCTAAGCGCTGCAGCTCTAACCGATACATATTCGGCGATGCAGAACCGGTAAGCGCCGGTCACTTACGGCACATTTGCCTGTACACTTCAAAGTGCGCCGGAATTCGCCGCGTATCGCCGCACATGCTGCGCCATACCTTCGCGACCCGAATGATTGAAAACGGCTCGGATGCAAAAAGCCTTGCTCTTATCATTGGCCACTCCAACCCGGCCTTTACGCTCCGCCGGTACGTCCACCCGGATCACACATCCCTCTACGAGCAAATGTGCCGTCTTTCAAGCGTACAGCAATAAACCGGCAACATTGCCGCTTTTTAAAATAGAAAAACCTACTCACCACTATCGGCGGGTAGGTTTTACCTTTGCTATCCTCTGCTTTTTATGCGTAATGAACAATTTGGTTAAGGGTATAGAGCTGCGTTTTATTTTCTGACGCATGATCGATAATTTTCTTGTCAAATCCGTTTTCAGAAAATAGTGCATAGTGAAACTTGGCTTTTTCTTTCAGCGGAGAAAGCTTTGCCACCGTGTCACAGTACTCAGAATAGGAAAACGGTACGCCTTTGAATTTACATTCACCCACCAGATATTCCTTTGCCCCTCGGTCAATACAGAGTATGTCAATCTCCGTCTCTGCTGTCCGCAGTCCGGAAGCTGCTTTCTCGTCTCGTACCGTAGTCTTTCCAAACCAACGTCCCATCTTTGCATAACGGAAAGGCAGCTCGTTTTTCTTCTGCATTTCACGAACAAATTCCCGGCAAATATCCTCAAAAGTAAAGGAAGCAAACTTGTGGAGAGCCGGTTTTACAACATACTCGCATACGCCGTCCACATCGCCGTCCTCAAGCTGTGAAAAATTTGCAAAACCAAAGGCATACCAGAAACGGAAGAAGTTATCCGTCAGACGATAGGCTCCTCGACCGGAATTTGCCTGTTCCTTGGTCTTAGCATCCACGGAAAACTCCCGTTCCACAATTCCAAGCTCTATGAGATTTTTCAAGTAAACACTGGTTTTGGAAGTATCCTCCACAAGCGACTTTTGACTGATGTCGTTGAGCTTGGTATTGCCCAACGCAACAGCTTCAATGATAGAGTTGTAGATAGGTGTTTCCCGCAGCTCCTGATGCAACAAAAACTCCACCTCGCTGTAAAGGATGCAGCCTTTGGTCAGAATATTGCGCTTGATGTTCTCGTCAATGGACAGCCCGGGATTCCATTGGCGCAGATAATGTGGGATACCACCAAGAACAGCATAAGCCAGCACCTTATCACGGTCAGAATAATCCGGAAAGAACTTTGCGGCATCATAAAATCCCATTTCTTTCATCTTGTAGATACCCGTAGCCCTGCCGTAAAGTGGGTTTTTCTCTGCCAGCAATTCCTTTTCGATAAAGCTCATGGCACTGCCGCAAAGGATAATCATTACGTTGGCATCCCGCAGCTCCGCATCCCAGAGATTTTGAAGAATAGAGGGAATACTCTTGTTACCACGGCACATATACGGAAATTCATCGATCACCAACAACTTTTTCCGGTCACCGTATGGTAGCTCCCGTACCGCACGGAATGCTCTTTCCCAATCGGTAAATTCAGTAATATAGCTTTTTGCAGGAATGTCTTCTCTCAGCACCCGAGCAGAAAAGTTACGAAGCTGTACCGGATCAGTCGTTTGCGTGCAGGAAAAGAAAACATGGGGCTTTCCCTTACAGAATTCCCGCAGCGTCTCGGTTTTTCCTACACGCCGTCTGCCGTACAGCACAATGAGTTGACCGCCATTCTCTGAATATTTATCATTCAAGAATTTCAATTCTGTCTCTCTCCCGATAAACATCGGCACACCTCCAAGTAATACAAATTTAGATTTAGTAAATCTTGATTTGATATTATTATATTCAAGATCAGTGAAAAAATCAAGAAATTTTTCAAGATTTGCATAACAAGTTCATTACCCCTGTATGTTTCCTATTGCCCACGTGTGAAAACTCATTAAGTTCAATAACACGAAATGCAAATAAGTCGCTGCAACAAATTTTTCGGAGCAAAAGCGGCAATATTGCCGCTTTTTAAAATGGAAGAACCTACTCACCATTGTGAAGTGCCCCCAAAAAGTTAGACAATATTCTGAAGTAAGAATTGTTCAAGCAGCCGAAAGGCTTGCTGTCTGTGAATTGCAGGCGGCAAGCCCTTTAGCTTTGCCTTGATCCTGCGGTTGTTGTAGTAATCTAGATATTCGATCAGTTCCAGTTTGAAGTGTTCCATGGAGCGGAACTCCTGCAAATACAGCAGCTCACTTTTGAGCAGCCCGAAGAAATTTTCTATCACAGCATTGTCCAGACAGTTTCCCTTGCGGCTCATGCTCTGGCGAACACCTTTCTCCCGGAGCATCTGTTGGTATTGTTTGTGTTGGTACTGCCAGCCCTGGTCAGAATGAAGGATCAACCCGGTTCCATCCGGTATCTTCTCAAAAGCCTTATCCAGCATAATCGTAACCATACTCAGAACAGGATGCGCAGAGATGGTATAGCTGACCAGATCGCTGCTGCACAGATCGAGAATCGGGGACAGATAGAGCTTTTCTCCGAACAAACTGAACTCTGTCACATCCGTGACCCATTTCTGATTCGGCTTTTCGGCATGGAAATCCCGATTTAGCAGATTTGGTGCGATTTTGCCCACTTCTCCCTTATAAGAGCGATACTTCTTCATCCTGACACGGCAAACCAAGCCCAGCTCCTTCATCAGCCGCTGGACAGTCTTGTGGTTCAGGAGGAAATTGCGCTTGTGAAGTTCTGTTGTAATGCGGCGATAGCCGTATCTTCCTTTGTTTTCATGGTAGATGGCCGTGATCTCCGCTTTGACAGCTTTATACTTATCTACACTGTTTATCCGCTTCAAATGATAGTAGAAAGTGGCACGGGGCAGTTGAGCGATTGAGAGCAGAATACTGAGTGCGTGTTTTTGCCTTAGCTTTTGAACTACCTGCGTTTTTTGTGCCGGCGTCGCTCGTCTTCCAAAACCAAGGCTTGCAAGTTTTTTAGGTAATCGTTCTCCGCACGCAGTCGCTGCACTTCGGCCAGCAGATCTTCTTCCACCTGCTTCGGCAACGGCTTTGGCGGACGGCTCTTACTGCCGCGGCCACGCCGTTCGATGGCAAAACCTTCTGGACCCTCCGTCAGATAGATTCGTTCCCAGTCTTGTACTCTGTGATGATTGCTGATTTCAAATTGTCGAGCCGTTTCTCTGTAACTCATCTTTTCTTTCATCATGGTTTCCACGACCAGCTTCTTGAATTCCGGCGTGTATCGTTTGTTTGGTACTCCCTTTGGCATTAAAATCACCCCACCTGTTAGACATTATATCATACTGTCTAACAAATGGGGTGCTGTTCATTGTTAGCGGGTAGGTTTTTATCTTTTCTTCTCTCTGCTTTTTCAAAATCCGGCAACATTGCCGCTTTTTGATTTCTCTCTGCGGCAATGGCACGTGCTTGCACAAACGGCAGCTTACCGCGCATTAAGCGCTGCTTTTCTCGCCCGGTAAGTTGTTCTGAGAGCTGCTTATAGATGCGCACCGTGCGTTCGGAGACGCCGAGAAGCTGCATCAGCCGCGTCTGTAAACCGCCTTTGATTTCACCTGCGTCCTTCATGCCTTTCAGTAGCTTGTAGTAATTCTCATAGAGTTGGAGCCGGATACGCGGACTTTCTGCCGCCTGCTGCCTGCGATGAATTTCCCGGCGGCGCCGTTCACGAGGATCACGTATCTGCCGTTTGATTTTGTAAACAAAGCACGGGATTTTCGTCCAGTGCAGACACTCTCTCAGATACCAAAACCGATATGCCCCCAGAAATACACGGTATCGACCGTCTGCTTCGAGCGTCACGCCGATGGGATATTGCAGCAACTCCATCACGTCCGGCTTAGAAAGCTTCGAGTTTTCAACGGCGTGATAGCTTACTTCGCCGGACATGTCAATCCTGTCTGCATCGATGAGATGGCATCTCCATTTTATGCGGTTTAGTCCCGCTGCATTTTGGCGTCGAGCAGAACAAGGTCTGCGGCATCGGGCCTGCCATTTTCATTTAAGTCGGCGGCAAGCGCGGCTGTGTCGGTCAGTTCCGTCTCCCCGACGAGCACACGCTGCAAAAGACGCATATCGGCCGTATTCACGGTGCCGGAAGCGTTGATGTCGCCGGGCACAATGACCGTATACAGCTTGTCGTCGATCAGCACGCTCATGCCGGTTTTCAGCCTGCCGGAGGCCGCTGCGGAGGATGACGTGTACACTTCCACTTCCGCCTGTGGGAATGCTGCCCGTAGCTTTGCTGCCGTAACGCCCGGTTCTGCGTATAAAATGTGGCCGGAAACACGCAACTTCGCCGTGACATCCGGATCCGGCGTGGCGGTCGGTTTCGGTGTAGCCGTTGGCTTCGGCATCGTGCTCGATTTTGGGGTAGCCGTCGGCTTCGGCGTTTTAGAGGGCTTTGGGGTCGCGGTCGGCTCCGGCGTAGGTGTCGGGATGGGCGAAGGTGTGGGCGTAGGCTGCACAAATGTACCGAACGACTCTCTGCACAGTGCGCCGTTTTGCCAGATGATCGCTGCATTTGCGGTGAGTGCAGCCGCTTCGCCGGAAAGCGTGAATAACTCCGCCTTGTCGCCGCGGCGCACGCGCGAGACCTCCGAGGTGTCCGAAAGCCAGTAGAGCATGTCGCCGCTCAAAACGGCCTCCGTCACGATCGTGTCTTCCGCCCACTCTTCTCCGGAAAACAGGCGCACTTCGCCCTGCATGTTGACGTACACGTCGCTGCCAAGCAGCTTATACGGCCGCGCAGCCGGCGCATAGGTAAACGCCGTGCCGGAAAGTGTCGGCACATTTCCCGCAAGCGAAATCTGCACGGCACTTTCCGAAAGCAGCACATAAAGCGTACTATCCACCGTCTGTATGCCGAATATTTTGTCTTCAAATATGAATTCCGTTAGGGGCTCACCCGCCGCGTCAAACACTTGCAATGTGCTCGGCGCACCGTAGGTAACAGCATAAAGCCTGCCCGCGCTGTCGCTTTCCGCAAAGCGCAGGCCGCTCGTCACAGGCAAAGCGAACAGGTCTGTTTCCTCCAATGTTTCCGCACTGAAACGCTCCACGGCAAGGAACTCCTCCGTTTCGGCGAAAACCGTCACGGTATCGCCATGCAAAACGGCATATTGCCCGTTAAACGGTGCTTCGGCGGAACGACCGTCCGGGCGATACAGCACCGTCGTACGACCGGTGTAGACCAGTATCTCGCTTTCACCATAAGTTTCATACAGTAAAACCTGCGCATCCTTGTCTTCCGTGATGCTCTGCGGGGCAAATCCGCAAAGCAAAAGTAAAAAGAGAATTGCCGCAGCACCCGCAAAATATCGCCGTTTTTTCATGTTTTCGTCCCCTCTCTGCGCCGAACGAACTTCTTGACAAGAGTATATCGTAATCCGTTGAACATTTAAATAGTTTTTCGGCAATTTCTGCCATATTTTGCAATTTTCTAACAAACTCACCAAATGGCACGGGCGACTCTACGACATTTTCACATACAAAAAATCGCCGGAGCGCACTTGCCCCGGCGATTTTCCGCATACTATCTGTTATTTTTCTGTTATTTTTTGAGCTTACGCCCGTCTTCTTTCGCAAAAAATTCCTTTGTCAGCTTCACCACCGTGCCGGAAAGCAATAACAACGCGATAAGATTCGGAATACTCATCAGGCCGTTAAAGGTATCGGCGATGTTCCACAGCAGGTCAAGGTTGACGGTTGCGCCGAGGATTGCGACGAACGAATAAATGACGAGGAACGGGCGCACGGCCTTACTGGTGCGGAACAGAAATTCCACAAAACGCGAGCCGTAAAGGCCCCAGCCGATGATGGTCGAGAACGCGAAGCAGCACAGCGCGACCGCAGAGAAAATGGAAGCCCAACTGCCGTAGGTCGTCGTAAAGCCGGAAATCGTCAGGTCTGCGCCCGCCATGGTGCCGTAATTCACCGCCGTGCCGCTGCACAAAATGACAAGCGCCGTCAATGTGCAGATGACAATGGTATCGACAAACACCTCAAAAATGCCAAACACACCCTGTTTTACAGGCTTTTTCGTATCGGCGCAGGCATGCGCGATAGAACCCGTGCCGAGGCCGGCCTCATTGGAGAAAATGCCGCGGGAAACGCCGCGCTGCATGCTGATGAACAGACTGCCGATGGCACCGCCCGTGAAAGCCTTCGGGTTAAACGCGCCAACAACGATCGATGCCAGTACCTCCGGCAGACGCGTAATGTTCAGGACAACCACGCCAAGCCCCAAAAGCACATACAAAAGCGCCATAAACGGCACGAGCTTTTCGCTCACACTGCCGATGCGCTTGATGCCGCCCAGCAGCACCATGGCAACGAGCATTGCGCATAAAATGCCGATGACAAGGTTCACCGTGGGAATGTGGTCTGCGCCGATCACATTGTACTGCGTCAGCGCCGTATCGATAGCGGTTACAATGGTGTTTACCTGCGTAGCGTTTCCGGTACCAAACACCGTCAGCGCGCCGAACAGCGAATACAGCACCGCCAAAAATTGCCAGTGCCTACCGAGACCGTTTTTAATGTAATACATCGGCCCGCCGACCCACTCGCCGGTCTTGCTGCGCTCACGAAAATGTACCGCCAACGTAACTTCCGCAAACTTTGTGCACATACCGAGCAGTGCGGAACACCACATCCAGAATACCGCGCCCGGGCCGCCTATCGCAATAGCGCCCGCCACACCGGCAATGTTGCCCGTGCCCACTGTGCCGGCCAGCGCCGTGCATACAGCCTGAAACGGCGTCATGGAACCGTCCGAAGCATCTTTTTTGCGGAACATGCGCCCTGCCGTGGTGCGCATGGCATAGGGGAATTTGCGGATCTGCAAAAAGCGCGTGCGAAAGCTTAAAAGCAAGCCTACGCCGATGATGCAGACCATGGCCGGAACACCCCAGATAAAATCGTTCACCGCTTTGTTTACGGCAGCTATGATCTCTAACATGATCTTCCAACTTTCGTTTCTCAAATTTGACGCGTTTTTCACTTTTCTTTCAGGCAAAGTCGAAAAACGCAGAATAATATTTCTAATTATACACACAGATGCAAGATGTGGCAAGTAAAAATGCGTATTTCTTTCGCACAAGGTCGGAAGACAAAAGTAACTTGCTGAATCGACCAAATACATTCAGCTTTATAAATCTTTTAACCGATAAAATCTATCTTAAAACAGAAAAAATCCACAAAGACCGAAATCTTTGTGGATTCCTTGGCGCGCTTGAAGGGACTCGAACCCCTGACCTACTGGTTCGTAGCCAGTCACTCTATCCAGCTGAGCTACAAGCGCATTTCTCAAACAGCTTCATCATTATAAGCTCAAAAGTGCAATATGTCAACCCCTTTTTTAAAAAAACTTCAAATTTTCTCCGAAAATCTTATTTTAGCCAAAAATACTTGCATCGGCATTTTTATTGTGGTATTGTTTGTCCAAAGACTTTATTCGTTCCCTTTACACCAACTCGATTTCATTTAGGAGGCGTTTACTATGATCGATCTTACCGAATTTGAAAGCCGTGCAGTGCCGCTTCGCGCACTCGGCGTTGTGGTCTCGCAAAACGGCATGCAGCTGGCCCGCAAACTGTGGGACGATGCCTGCCGCCGCAATGTGTATTCCGCAAGCAAAAGCTTTACTTCTATGGCAGTCGGCATTGCGCAAAAAGAGGGCCTGCTCTCCATCGACGAAAAGCTCACGGACGCATTCAAGGATGACCTGCCCGAAATCGTTTCCGACAACTTAAAGGCCGCCACGGTGCGTGATTTGCTCACCATGTGTCTCGGACAGGAAAAAAGCTTTTTAATGGGCGGCGAACGCCCGTACTATGAAGACCGCAACTGGGTGCGCCTTGCGCTTCGTCAGCCGTTCGTGTACGCGCCGGGCGAAAAATTCGTGTACAACAACGTCGGCCCATACCTTGCCGGCATTCTCGTGCAGCGCCGCGCGGGCTGCGACCTTGTCCATTACCTGATGCCACGCATGTTCGCGCCGATGGGCATTCAGCTGCCCACATGGGAAAATGACCCGAACGGTCAGACCTTCGGTGCAGGCGGACTGTTCCTCACCATTGACGAACTGCACCTGTTCGGTCAGCTATTGTTGCAAAACGGCGAATGGAACGGCAAGCAGCTCATCCCCGCCGAGTGGGTCAAAGAAGCGACCTCAAAACAGGTCGAAAACGGCAGCGAGGGTTACGGCTACCTCTTCTGGGCAGGCCCCGAGGGTTCCTTCCGCGCCGACGGCAAATACGGCCAGTTCGTCATTTTGATGCGCGACAAAAATGCCGTTGTCACCGTCACCGCCGAAAGCCGCGATGCCGGTGCACTGCTGCGCGCCGTCTTTGAGGAGATCTACCCACAGCTTTAAAATTTGAATCACAAGCAAAACGGCGCCGCACAGAGATAAATTCCCCTGTGCGGCGCCGTTACCGCATGCTCCGTATTTTCCGTATTGAGCGTCCTTTCGCAGCGCTTTTCAGCTTTCCGCAGCTTCTAACAGCTCAGGCTCGCTCGTTTCAGTTGTTTTATTATATTTTTTATAATATTTTGTTGTTTTCTGACGGTACAGCATCAAAAGGCCACGCACGCAAAGCTCCGTCGCCATGGCCGTCCACATGCCCGGCAAACCGAAATTGCCGACGAGCAGCAGGGCAAGCCCGATGCGCACCACCCAAATACTGCCGAGGTTCATCATACTCGGCACGAAGGTATCGCCGGTGCCGCGCAGTGCGCCCGCCGCAACGATGGAAACGCCGTACAGCGGTTCAGCCAGCAACCCGATGCGCAACGCCTGCGCCGCAAGCGCGCGAACGGAGAGATCAGGCGTCAAAATGCTGAATACAAACGGGCACAGGAACATCATCAAAAGTCCCGTTATCGCCATAAAGCCCGCGCCCATCACGATGCAGATGTTGCCGTAGCGCTTGGCAAGGTCGGTCTTTCCCGCGCCGATGTTGCGCCCGACGAGCGTCGTCGCCGCCGAGCCGATACCGTAGCCCGGCATGTAGCACAAGCTCTCTGCCGTCACGGCGAAGGAGTTTGCCGCGATGGAGACTGCACCGAGCGGCGCAATGATCATGGTCGCGACGACCTGCGCGCTGCACATGGCGATCTCCTGCACGCCGACCGGCAGACCGATTTTCAAAGCTTTTTTGAGAATTTCCGGGTCAAAGCCGTGCTTTTCGGTCTCTTTGCGGTTGAGCCGCAAATGCGGGTTGCACAACAGGCAGCGCCACGCCATCGTCAGGCTGATAACCGCACACGCACTCGCCGTGCCGATGCCCGCACCCATCACGCCGAAATGCGGAATGAAAATGGTATTGAACACCACATCGAGTAAACACATGGCGGCGTTTAAAATGCTCGGCGTCAGCATATCGCCGCTGCACTGCAAGTACGACGAGTTCAGCGAGTTGATCTGCGAGAACGGGATCATCAACGCGTACACCATGAAGTATTTCGAGGCATCGTAACGAATAGCCGGGTCGCCGCCGAGCCACGTCGGCAGCATACTGTGGATGGAAAGCCCCAACGCGCACAAAATCCCTGCCACGCACAGCGCCGTGCACAGGCCGTGACGCACCACGCTTCTCGCTTCCGCATCGCGTCCCGCGCCGATGTTATGCGCCACCTGCACGGAAAAGCCCGCCGAAACGGCGTATGTAATGCCGCCCAGCAGCCATGTGCTCGTGGATACCAGACCGATCGCCGCCGAAGCGTTCGCGCCGAGCGAACCCACCATGGCGGAATCGATATACTGCATCACGATGGTTGTGATCTGCGTTAAAATAGCCGGCAGGCTCAGTACCCAAACTTCCTTCACCTGCGGCTTCAGTTCATGCCAGCTTAATTTTTTCATGTCTCGCTCCCCGTTTCTTCAAATTCCCCTGTTGTAAAATAGCGGTGCATCACACCGGAAAAACGGAACAGCTCCTGTACAAATTCCGGGTCTTTATCTTTAAAATACAGCCGAAAAAGCCGCTCCTCTGCCTCATACACGGGCTTTAAAACCTCATTCGCGTAGTCTCTGCCCGCTTCTGTCAGCATTACGGAAAGCTCCCTGCGCTCGCCGGGAATGGGGCTCTGCACCACAAAGCCGCCCTTTTCCAGCTCTTTGATAAGCGTGTTCACCGTCGTTTTCGGGAATCCCCAGTCCCAGCAGATCTGCTTTTGCGTGTGCCCCTCGCCGTCGTTCAGCGCCGAAAGCAGCCACAGCATATTCGGTTTGATCTGCGCATTTTTCGAGAACACGCCGTAAGCTGCATCTATGCCGTACACCGCCTTGCCAAGCTGACGGAAAAACGCATATCGCTCCATTTCGCTCCACCTCGCTAAAATACGAATTCGTATTTTATTTTAGCACGGGTCCGTACGGGTGTCAACCACGGTGTCGTGTAAATCGTAAATATTTTTTGAATAAGAATGTAAAACCCCCGCCCCGGGTACCGGCACAAAGCCGATTTCCGGGGCGGGGGTTCATTACTTTTAGGTTTTCACTTTACTTTTCGTGTCTCTTCTTTTTATAGATGAGCACCGCTGCAAGCGCGCCTCCGCTCAGCACGAGCGCCGCGCTGCCGAAAACGACCGGCAAGTTGCTGCTGCCTGTCTTCGGGTTATTGGGGTCTGCCTTCGGCGCCGGAGTTGGCGTAGCCGTCGGTTTTACCGTAGGCGTCGCAGTCGGAGCCGCCGTCGGGCTCGCAGAAGGCGTAGCCGTCGGTTTTGCCGTAGGCGTCGCGGTCGGAACCGCCGTCGGGCTTGCAGAAGGCGTAGCCGTCGGTTTTACCGTAGGCGTCGCAGTCGGAGCCGCCGTCGGGCTTGCAGAAGGTGCAGCCGTGGGTGTTGCCGTCGGCGTCGCGGTCGGGGTCGCTGCGGGCTTTTTCACCAACGCGGCCATAGCATCTTCAATGGCCTTCGCCATTGCGTCTACCTCGCCTTGTTCCGTTATGTTCTTGTCGCGCACAACTGCGTTAATCGCCGTTTCCACTGCGGTGAAGTCTGTATACGCGTCTTTATTCAGCGCATTTGCTTTCGCAATGGCCTCGTCCACTTTCGTGTAGTCGGCATCTTTGTACTGTAACGCGGTGATGGCATTTTCAATAGCCTGCGCCATTGCGTCTACCTCGCCTTGTTCCGTTATGTTCTTGTCGCGCACAACTGTGTTAATCGCCGCTTCCACAGCAGAAAAGTCCTTGTAGTTATCTTTTTCCAAAGCATTTGCCTTGGCAATGGCCGCATCTACGCTGCTATAGTCGGCAGGGCCATTGATTTTCGGATAGTCGCCAACCTGTGCAAATGCTTCTCCCAGCAATCCTGCCACCGTGCCGTTTCTAAATTCTTCTTCTGTCTTTTCACTGGCCGTACCAGCGTTCTCAGTTGTTCCACAAGCCCCAAAGAAGCAGTTTGTATCAGCAATCGTACTGCTCCCCCACAGGTTGCCCGCAAAAACGCCGGTTCCCTGGGGCACAGCATTTCCCACGGTAGAAAGCGTCGCCTGATACACATAGCAATTTTGAATGGTCAATGTTGAATCCGTAATCTCTCCAGCAAAACCGCCCGAAAAACTTGTTCCCTGACTATCATCAGTTTCAGAAATCACAGTACAGTTTGCAACATAGCAGTTTGTAAATGTAGAATTGCCGGCTCCATAGTTAGGGTCATCGTCCACTTCACCGACAAAACCACCGCCGTAAGCCATAGTTCTAATTTGGTTGTTTTCGGCGGCGCACTTTTCAAATGTTCCGCCGGTGGAATAACCCACAATGCTTCCCGCACAGTTATTATTGTTGTTGCGTCTGCTCTCCAGAGAGGAGTTCTCAACCGAGCAGTTTTTGATGGATGAACCATAACACACACCTGCAATGCCGCCCCCATAGCTGTAATTATTCTGACCGGTTGCCACAAAGTTTGCGTTTTTCACATGCAGATTTGCAACCGAACCGAAAGCGACCCACCCGAAAATGCCCGCCGTAGCGTAACCGTCCGGGTCAACTTTTCCGGTAGAAACCGCATTTGTGATGCTGTGCCCGCCACCATCATAGTTTCCCGCAAAATAGTAACTACCAGAATAACCGATCGGTTCCCATGTTACCCCGGTCAGGTCAATATCAGCCGTTTGTTTGAAGTAATAGCCATGGCAGTTTCCAACACCTGCGTTCTCAGTATCAAACGTTGCTGCATTACCGGAGTTCAGGAACTCTGCCAAAGCAGTCAAATCCGCTTGCGAAGCAATCAGCCACGGGTCTCCCTGTGTGCCTGTTCCGCCGCTAAAAGACGGAGCTTCTGCTGCAAACACGCCCATCGGCACGCAGAAAATCATCATGCAGATTGCCAAAGCGATGCCTAATATACGTTTTTTCATATAGGGCCTCCTATTACTATATGTATACGCCGTACAGAACGTACCGTATATACTGTTTCTATTTTAATCATATACGAAGTTCAGCCAAAAATCAACCTATTTTCCTTTCTTCTTTCTTAAATTTTACGTTATTATTCACAACAAGAATTAAAAATCCGCATTCCCGGTTTTTTCGGAAATGCGGATTTAATTTCTATGAATTAACACGGTTTAGCTATGGTTTAAAACGCATTAGCCCATACCGCTGCCGCCGCAGGTCGCAAACGGAATCATCGCCTTGCCGGCAAAATCAGAACTTTCCGCCGCCACCGCCGTGGGTCGTGCCGGAGGACGACGTGTGCGTTGCGGAGCCGCCGGAAGAATCGTTGTCCTTCGGCTTTGCCGTGCGGTTCACGTGCGAGTAGAGGAACACGTCGTTTGCATACGCCACGTTCATGCTGCCGGGGCGCACATAATCCGACGCTGCCGCCTTACGGCGCACGGTTTTGAGCTGCCCGCGCATAAAGCCCGTCACAACGAGCGCCGCGACGAGGCCGATAGCAAGCGAAACCAAAATCGCCGGGCCCCACGGGAAATTCCCCACGGTGCTCTCCTCGTACGCCTCACCTTCCTCGTAGTAACCGCTCTGCACGCCCGAGATGTAGTTGTCGCACATATCGGCATACGTTGAAAACGCGTCATAATAATAGCCGCCGCTGAGGTCGCTCAAAAACGCATCCTCCATATTGCCGCGCCGCGCATCCGTAATGGTCGTAATGGCGCTGCCCGTCGTCGTTATGTACCAGTCGCGCTCTTCCATGCTGATGAGCAGCAGAACGCCGTCCGGGTTATACTTATACGAATTATAATCGTAAAAATCGTCCGCATATTCACGCGGTGTCTTGTCGCCGATGGAGTCTTCCGTCACAACGGCAACGTCCACGCTCAGCCGGTCGCTGATCTCATCAAGCTTCGCGAGCAGATTACTTTCTTCCTCGCCCGTCAAAAGGTCCGCGTTGTCGATCAGGTGCGGCGTGTAGTCCTCCGCCGTATCGGCAAACGCCGGAACAGACACAACGACACATAAAAGAACGGCGAAAAATACCAATAAAAGCTTTTTATTCATTCTCCGCACCCCCTTAGAACAGCCAGAACAGGAAATAGGCAATCAGCGCAATCACGCCGAAGCCTGCCGTAAGCCCGCCAAGCCACTTAAAGTACAGCCCGTTATCCACCGGCAGGTCGCCGACGAATTTGCCGGTCTGCCCATTCATCGCAAAGAGGTACTTTTTGCCCTTCCACGTCGTGTTCAAAAGCCACACGGGGTAAAGCGCGTACTTTGCCTTGCCGTTGTGCAGACGAATGGAGGAATTCTCCGTCGTGACGGAGTGATACCCCTTCACCGTGGAAGCGAATGCGTCTTCCGTGGAGCGCTTGATGCGCTCGTTGGCGCGGTCGATGCTCTGCTCGGCCGTCACATCGTACTTGTCCGCAAGGTAGCCCGCGAGATACGCCGTTTTAAAATCCACCGCGTCCTCAAACTTGAACGGCTCAATGGATTCCATCAAATCGTCCGGCATCTTGGAGGAACCGTCCACCGGCACGCGGTCAAAGCCGATATCACCGCTGCGGCCTATCGAGTAGTAGCTTGTTTCCGTGTAATCGTAATCGCTGTCGCTCCAGGTGCGCACACGCGTCGCTTTATAGCGAATATCCGCATCGGCATCGGCATCAAACAACCAAAACGGCACGTAAACGCCCTTGATCTCATCGATATGGTTCTCTTTTTTGAAAATCTTCGGCAGCAGCTTTTTGCCCTTATAATGCCGCTGCAAGGCTTCCTTTGCCGCCTTTTTGTCGATCTTGAACGGGATCACGTAATCGGGCTTCAAAGCGCCGCTCACCTGCCCCATCATCACGACCGGGTTGCCGCAGTACGGGCAGGAGGTCGCCGCCGTGTTTTCATCACAGACGATCTCTCCGCCGCAGGAGTTGCACACGTAACTGCGCAGCGTGCTTTCTTCGCCCTGCTCCCACGCGCCGCCGGCCGTGGTCTCCCAGTCCATTTCGTCGGGCTTTGCGTTTTGTACTTCTTCCTCGTGCGCGGTAAACGCTTCGGTGTCAAACTCCGTGTCGCAGTACGGGCACTTTATCTTCTGAATTTTACTGTCAAATTCCACAGCGCCGCCGCAGCAAGGACATTTGTATTCTTTAATTGCCGCCATTTGCTCTCATCTCCTCACAGTTCAACGCAGGTTGCAACTTTTAGGCACGGTCATTTTCATCAAACGGGTCGCCGCACTGCGGGCAGAACTTCGGCGGGTGCGCGGGGTCTTCCGGCTCCCAGCCGCACTTGTCACAGCGGTACTTCGGTAAGCCCTCCGGCTTTTTCGCGCCGCAGTTTGCACAGAAATTGCCCTTGTTCACTTTACCGCAGGAGCAGGTCCAGCCGTCGTTATCCGGCTTCTTTGCCCCGCAATTCGGGCAGAAATTTTCGTTGACCACCGTGCCGCACGCGCACTTCCAGCTGTCCGCAGCCTGCGCCGCCTGCTGCTGACCCATGCCGTACAGCGCCTGTGCGTTCATGCCGCCCGCATTCATAGCCATATTTACGCCCATAAAGCCGTTCATAGCACCGGCAGAGTTGCCCGCGGCCGTTTTCATCGCGTCCGACTGTGCGCCGACGAGCGTGGCCGCCGCCATAGTCGGGTCGCGCATCATCGCCGTGCGCTGTGCCTGCTTGATCATCTCGGCGTCCTCGTCCGGCAGTGTCACGGAGCCAAGCGCAATGCTGACGACCGTCAAGCCGCGCAGCTCGCCCCATTTCGCGGAAAGCGCCGTATTCATAGCATCTTCCAGCTCCGTGTTGTGTGCCACAATCTGGTTCGGACGCAAACCGAGGTCGGAAAGCTTGCCGAACGCCGGCTGCAAAGCGCTGATGAACTCGTGCTTCAGCTGGCTGTCCAATTCGTCGCGGGTATACTCCTGCTCCACATTGCCGCACACATTCGTGTAGAACAAAAGCGGGTCCGCAATGCGGTACGAATATACGCCGGAGCAGCGGACGGAAACGTCCACGTCCAGACCGATCTTGTTATCGACCACACGGAACGGAATGGGGTTCGGCGTGCCGAATTTATTGTCGATGAGTTCCTTCGTATTAAAATAATATACGCGCTGATCTTTGCCGGCATCGCCGCCATACGTAAAACGCTTGCCGATCTGCGCAAAGGTGTTTTTAATGCCCGCACTGAGAGAGCCGGAGAAAACAGAAGGCTCGCTCGAAGCGTCATAGGTGAATTCGCCCGGCTCCGCGCAAAGCTCCACCACTCTGCCCTGCTCCACGATCATCATGCACTGGCCGTCCGCCACCGCAATGCCGGAGCCGCTCGTGATGATGTTGTCACTGCCGCGCGTATTGGAGGAACGCCCGCTCGTGCGCTTTACACCCTTTGTGACAAGCACCTCTTTCGGCATCGATTCGCAATAGAAAAATTCTTTCCACTGATCCGCCATAACACCGCCCGCGGCGCCGACAGCTGTCTTAATAAGACCCATAAATAATTGCTCCTTTTCAATGGTTTCCGCACGTTATATTCCGCCCGGTGTTTATGCTCTAAGTTTAGCACAGAATTTTGCTGTTTTCAATGAATTTCGACAGCACACTCAACAAATATTTGCGCTTTCCTCTGAATTCAGGGAAGCATCCATGATGGAAACCCATTTTTCAATTTTGAACCTGTGCCCAGAAAACCGGGTGCATATCCGCCTGTGCGGCTCTTTTTTAATCAAATTTGCTTTGCCTCTTCGCCGAGCGTGAATTCATAGTGCATCTCAAGCGCGGCAAACAGTTTTTGCATCACTTCGTTTGCAATGGCACGGATGTCGAGGTTCGCAATCAGCGCCATAACCTCCCGCTGTTTTTCCTCCGGCACGCAATAAATGCGCAGTGTCAGCTGCAAAAAGCGCTCTAACTTGCGTTCCAGCGTAAAATACACGTCGCACGGACGCGCCATATATCCGCGCATAATCGCCGCCGAACCGATGTCCGACTCATAAAAATCGCTCACACTGTACCCGGGCATATACGCGCCGAAAATACGGTGCAGCATCTCGGCCGTCATCCTGTGGATGATTTCCAAATTTTCCGGCAGCGTGTACGCTTCCACGTAAATTTGGCGCAGGTTCTCGTTCAGTTCTGCCAGCGTCAGCTGAATCGCCGTCTCCACCGCGTAGAGTTTTACGGGATCTGTCTCCCCCTGTGCAATCTGCCCCGCGATAGTAAACTGATTTTGAAACATGAACTCGGTCAGCTCGGTGAGCACACCGGCTTTCGTGCGGTACAAATTATAGAACGTGCCCGCGGAAACATCCGCTTCCGTCAAAATCTGCTTCGGCGGCGTATGCTTAAACCCCTGCTCCAAAAACAGACGCACACAGGTAGAAAGAATTCGCTTGCGCGAGGCCTCCTTTTCGTTGCGGTTTGCCATTTATACCCCTCTTTTCCCTGTTTTAGAATTGATTCTAATACTCCAAAATGAGTATACCACAACAAAAAGAAAAATCAAGTGTCGGTACACGAAAAAAGGGCAGCTCTTCGCCGCCCTTAACGAATATTTGTCTTTACCGCACGGGTTATATGTTCCGTAAGATCGCTTTTTTCAGCGTTTCGGCATTCAGCGGCTTCGAGAGATGCTCCGTCATACCGGCTTTGCGGCTGCGCTCCACATCTTCCGAGAACGCGTTCGCTGTCATCGCGATGATCGGCACCGTTTTCGCATCCGGCCGGTCCAGCGCACGAATGCGCTGCACCGCCTCAAGGCCGTCCATCACCGGCATCATGATGTCCATTAAAATCACGCCGATCTCGCCCGGCGCGGAGTTTCGGAAGGCCTCCACGGCCTCTTTGCCGTTCCACGCCTGCATCGTTTCGGCACCCATGTCTTCCAGGAAGAATTCCGCAATCTCCATGTTGAGTTCGTTGTCTTCGGCCAGCAGCACTTTCAGCCCGTGCAGAGCCGTTTCGTCCGCCGCGCCATTCGCCGCCGCCTGCGCAGAGGGATGCTTGTCGATTTCAAACGGCAGCGTCACCGTAAACGCAGAGCCTTCGCCGAGCACGCTTTCCACCGTGATGGTGCCGTTCATCTTCTCGATGAGCTCCTTCACGATAGACATGCCGAGGCCCGTGCCCTGATACTGCGTGCGGGCGCCCTGCTTTTCCTGTGTAAACGGCTCAAAAAGCTCGTTGTTCACAAAATCTTCGCTCATACCGATGCCCGTATCACGTATTGTAAAGCGGAATGTCGCCGTGTTTTCGTCACAGGCAATCTCCTCCGCATGCGTTTCAATCGTGCCGTTTTCTTTATTGTATTTTGCCGCGTTGCTGAACAGATTCAATAAGATCTGCCGCAGATGCAGCGGGCTGCCGATAAGCTTTGCGTGCGCAAACGAAATCTTGCTGTAGGTATACACAATACTCGTTTTTGCCACCTGCGCTTCGTTCAGTGCGCGGACGTTCTTCATCAAATCGTCAAGGTCAAACGGCACATGCTCCGGCTCCATATGGCCGGATTCCAGCTTGCTCATATCCAAAACATCGTTGATGAGCGACAGCAGATGCTCGGAGGAAACATGGATCTTTTCAAGGCAGTCGTCCACGCGCTCATGATCTTCACGATTTTTCTTGATAATCTCCAGCATACCCATCACACCGTTGATCGGCGTGCGGATATCGTGGCTCATGCGGGAAAGGAACTCCGTCTTCGCTTTATTCGCCAGCATCGCTTCGTCCACCTCAGCCCGCAAGCGCTCGTGCTCCTTCTGCTCCTGTGCATGGAACTCCGTGGTGTTTTTCAGCAGCACAAGGCTGTGGATCATCGGCTTTTCCTCACCGCTCTTCGCATCGTATACGCGTGAAGACATCATCAGCGCCGTTTTCTGTATCCAGCGTGTCTCGCTGCCGGATACGCGCTCACAGTATTCCACCGTCACCTGTTTTTCTCCGCTCGCATAGCGTTCCAAAAGCTTTTCGGCCGTGTCGATCAACCGGTAGCTGCCCATCGTTTCGGGCAAAATCAGCATAGAATGACGGTGGCAATATTCGCCGTACGGACACGGTGTTTTCAAGTCCTCAATAAAGATGTCTGCGCCGCGTTCACGACGGAAATCGCGCTCCACCAGATCATCCGTCAGATTCACGGAGTATACCGCGTCCGCAGTCTCCAGCATCGCATCCACGTAACTGTCGTTTTCCAAAATAGACTGCTTCAGCTGCTCGTAATACTGCGTCAGTTGCTGCTTGGCGTCCGTCTCCGGCTGCACACTGTCGATCGTCTCAAACGCCAGCAAGAAATGGTGCAGCGTGCCGTCCGGGTCTGCATCCACAAAAATCGCCGTCAGTCGCCCGTAGTCGGCACTGTTCGCGCCGAAAATCTTGTGCTGCAATTCCACCACGCGGTTCTTTTCGGAAAGCACCTCGCACAGCGCCGTCAGCTGTAATCTGCTGCGCACCGCCTTGCGGTCTTCCTGTGCCACGCGTTCTTCTGCAATCTGCTCCACAGCGCCGGAATAACTGCCGTCCGCCGCAAGGAAAAACGCCTCGCTTGCACGAATCACCCTGTAAGCGTCCTGCCTTGCGTCGCAGTACAGGCAATCGGAAAAGTTGCTGCCGTATTTTTTCATGCTTTTCAGCAGCCTGCGATCCAACTTCTTTTCGGCCAATGCTTCCTCGCGCTTCACGTGGTTTTTGTTGATATACATGTTTTTGTCTGCGAAGATATACAAATCGCGCATTGTGCAGTTTTCGTTCTCGTCGGAGACCGAAATGCCAACCGCGTAGCTCACCGGAAAATCGGGGTTCGCCGCATTGTACGTGTCCACACGGTCGCGGATGAGCTGTAAGCATCGCTGCATTTCTTCCTTGTCCGCGCCGTCCATAATGGCGATGAATTCGTCGCCGCCTGCGCGACCCACAAAGTAATGCGCCGGCACCGCCTCGCGCACCAGCTCCGCAAAAATGCGAATGTACGCGTCGCCCTTTTCGTGGCCCATGCTGTTGTTGATGCGTCTCAAATTGTTGAGGTCAAAGCTGCAAACACCCACGGGCATCGTGATGATTTCCGGCGCGCTCAATAGCTCCTCACACTTATTTTTGTTCGGCAGCCCCGTCGCTTCGTCCATGTACACCTTTTTCTGCAAAGCGTGGTTCATGGCGGTGTAGTGCAGCGCCTTGATAAACTCATAACCGATCAGCATCATCAAAACTACGATGTCCGCCGTGATGTACCGCTCCAAAACCGCCAAAGAGGACGCGCGCATTTGCGAATATTTCTCCGCAAGGCCCGTCGCCTCATCGCAAACGTCGAAAAACTTTTCGCTTTTGTCGATGATGTCGGTTTTCTCAAAACCCTTTTCGCGCACAAGATAAATCTCCTGCTTCAGGCTTTCAAAGCAAGAAGCCAACTCTTCCATTTTCGCCTGAAAACTCTTGTCGCCCAATCGCACAAGGGTAAGCTCGTCATCGCCGAAGCGCAGACCGTTGATAAACGATTCCACGCTCTCCATCATCCCGTCTTCCGCTTGACCCGCAATCTCCATTTTGACAAGGCGTTGCGTTTTACCGCGCACAAGACCCGCATAGTTCACCACGCGCGCCGTGCCCTGAATGCCCGAAACCAGCACCATCATCCAAACGATCAGCGCCGCCAAAACCACGGCCAGCACGCCGATGGCCGCCTGCACGGCATTCGATATTTTCTTGTTTTCCCTCATATTCTTCACCATTTCGAATTGTTTGGAGTTATACATTGCCGGACCCTTTCCCAAAATCTTACGGTTCATTATAGCACATTCATGTTCCGTCTTCAACACAAAAAAGGCCCGACCTTTGTGCATCAAACTGCCAAAGGTCGGACTGCTGTTTACTTTACGCGCCGCACCGGTCAATCTCCTCCACAAGCGTTTGAATGCTTTTGTACCATATACACATGCTCATCGCTCCCTTTCTGCTTCCCGTTCAGTATACCGCAGAAAAGCGCACTCTGCTTGATTTTACTTGCGGATACATGAAGCCGGCGTGTTTTTTATGCACGTTTCGCCAAAACAGAGCGCCAAACACAAGCCATAGCGTAAAAATTTTCAGACGACTACAAAAGTAAAAGCCCCTCTGCCGCGCTTTTCACCATTTCGGCATACTCCTTTTTCACGTTTTCCGGCTCCGTGATTCGGATTTTCCCACCGTAGCCGAACACCCAACGGTAAAAGACAGGGCTTGCCGCCGTCTCCGTTTCCACGGTAAACGCGTCGTCGCCAAAGGCCTTTGTTTCCACATCCTCGCCAAATGCGTCCACCACCGCGTTCATCATCGCGTTGTCACACAAAAGCGTCACGCGCTCGCGGCGACTGTCATACATGCTTGTCATCGTGCGGATATGCCGCATCAACTCCTCTTTTTCGGGCCGCGGCTCCGCGTCCTCATCTAAAATCTCCGGGCAACGGTCAATGCGGTCCACGCGGAAGCTCACAAGCTTTTCGTGCTTGTCGGAATACCCCACAACGTAATATTCATCTGTATTCCAAACAAGCTTATATGGGCTGAAAACATACGGCTTCCCGTCGTTTTTCAGCACACGGTTCTTGCCCGGACCGTAATGAAAATAGTAAAACGCAATTTTCTTCCGCTTCGCAATAGCCGCGTTGATTGTGTCCGCAATGTAGTAAATGCTCTCATTGCAGGATTTCCCGTTGTTCGCGCAAAATCCCTCCTGCAAAGCCTCGGCCTCATAAACGCTTGTCAGCCGGCAAAGCTTTTCAATCAGCTCCTCGCTTTTCTTTTCGGTGATGAATCCCGCAGATTCCACCGCGTCCGCAAGCAGCTTCAATTCCGGCATCTCAAATAAGCGGCTCGCAAGGTAATAGCGGTTCTGCGTCGTCTTGTGCGTGTAAATATCAAAGCCGCAGTCCGCAAGCTGCTTGATGTTCTTGCCGACGGTCGTGCGATGCACCGTAACGCCGCATTCCTTTTGGAGCTTATCCATAATGTTTTTTGTAGAAAGCTCGTGGTTTTCGTCGCTGTATGTGTTCAGAATTTTCAAAAGCGAGATCGTCCGCAGCTCGGCGTTGTCCTCCGCCTTCGGTGTCTTATTCGTCTTTGCCATAAAGCAGCACTCCTTTGCGCTCGTTCTGCTTTTATTATAGCGGACGAACTCCCACCGCACAAGTCCGGAAACCGTCAGGTGTCGCTTTTTCGCTCACTGCGGCTTCGTGATAAGCTCTGTCACCGCTTCGCCGTAAGACGGCACAAACGAAAAATTCTGCTGATATTCCTTCGCGTTCCATACAATATTCGGCATGTATATCCCTCACTTTTCCGCTAAAATGCGTTCGATCTCATCTAATGTGTCGGCAAAATAAATGCCCTCTTGCCGCTCCTTGGTCGAAAGCCCCATCTCGATCATATGGCCTAAAAGCGCCTTCAGCCCGTTGTAATATCCATTCAGATTATAAAGAATGCACGGCGCGTCTAAATGCTTCAGCGATACCTTCGACATCACTTCCGCAATTTCCTCCAGCGTGCCCGTGCCGCCCGGGAACGCGATAAACGCGTCGCCGAGCTCAATCATTTTCGTCTTTCTGTCCGTCATGTCCTTTGTCACAATAAGCTCCGTCAGCCCGTCGTGCTGCAGCTCGGAGTCCACAAAAAACTGCGGCTCCACACCGGTCACTTTGCCGCCGTTTTGCAGCACGCTTTCGGCGATCGACCCCATTAGCCCGCATTTTGAGCCGCCGTAAATGAGGTCATGCCCGTTTTCGCCAATCCACTTGCCGAGCGCCTCCACCGCCTCTTGCAGCTTGGGGTCATTGCCCGCGTTCGCACCGAGATAAACCGTAATATTCATCTTCATCCCCGCCTTTCTTTTCCCTTATCATACAAGAATTCGCCGAAGATTTCAACCGCTTCACTCCACACGGTACAAAACATGCGCATAAAAAACGGCGGCGCAAAGCCTAAGCTCCACGCCGCCGTTTTGGGATATATAAATCAAGAGAGCGCCTGCCCGCATTCCGAGCAGAATTTACTGCCCGGCTTTACCGGCGCGCCGCAGCCCGGACACACCGTTTGTAGCTTTGCGCCGCAAGCGCTGCAAAACCTCGCGTTTGCGAAGATCTGCGCCCCGCACTGCGGACAGACTGCCCCCGCCGGAGCTGTCGGCGCCGCATTTACGGGTACGCCCGCCGTCCGGAAGCTCGTTGGCTCGCCCATCGTGCAGCGGTACACCACCTCAAAAATCTCGCTCGGCAGCTTTTTCTGCTTATACGCGCCGATGCCCGCCGTTACCGCCAGCGGCCACAGCAGAAAAAGCCCCACAGCGCCCGCGCCCAGCTTGTCCGCCCACTGGCCCTCGCCGAGCGTCACATTGAGCTGCGTGCCGTTTACCGTGAGCTCCACCGTCGTCGCCAGCTTCATGCCGGAAAGCGTGCGCAGCGTATCGGCCTGCGCCGCCTGAATGAGGTACCCGTTCGGTGTCGCCACGCTCTGCACCTCCATGCTCTTTTCGCCGCGCAAAAACGTCGTCACAGCCTCCAAAACCTGCTCTGCGGTCGCTTGGTTCAGCTCAAATACTCTCGATTCTTTCATGTCGTTCCCCCATTTCTATTTCACTTCGCGCAGCGCCTTCCAAAGCGCCGCATCATTTTCCAGTTGATAAGCGTCTTCTTCATACAGCAGGTTCCGCTGCTCAAACCGTATCATACACGTCGTGCCGTCTGTTTTCACAAACGTCAAACTCTGCTCGCTGTCCGTTGCACGCATGTCCGTTCTTTCGCCGATTTTCATCTCGCAAAGTGCGTCAAAAATCGTTTGCATCGCCGCCTTGTCCGTGATGCGGCAGAAAACGGGCGTGTCCATCGTGTAGCGATATTCCATGCAGTTCATCTCATTCACGTCAAATGTCTTTGCGAAATTCTCTGCTTCGCCGCCGCAAAACGCAAACACCTCGCCGGCTTCGCTTCTTTCCGCCGTCTTTCCTTCGCAGCCCGCAAGCAGCACGCACAAAACGACCAGCGCACACAGCAAAATAAAACCGCATCGCTTCATTTTCCCGCCCCCTTTTCTATCCCCTATCCTACCAAACAACCGTAACCGAAAAAAGCGTTTTCCCGGTTTGGTCATTGACACGCCGGAAAATGTCAAAACCCACTGCGTTCTCTTATGGCGGTTTCGGTCGAAGCGTGGTATAATCGCCTTAAATCAAGCATACGGAGGGAACCCGCATGAAATTTTGTGACCGTCTCAATTTATATATCGAAACACTCGGCTGCTCCGCCAAAACGCTTTCCGCCGTCTCCGGCATATCGGATGCCGCCATCAGCCGCTACCGCTCCGGCGAGCGCGAACCCGGCAGGGACAGCGAACAGCTTCTGCGGCTCGCACAGGGCATCTGCGCCATCGCCGCCGAAAGCGATTATTCTCCCGGCTTTTCGGAGGGCGAAGTTCTCTGCACCCTCCGCGCTTCCCTGCACACCGAAAAATCCGATTTTGACAGCGCCGTTCAAAACCTCAAAAACCTGCTCACCGCATTCGGCATCAGCTACGCAGAGCTTTCCCGCGCCATGAATTTCGACGCATCCTACCTCTCCCGCGTCTGCTCCGGACAGAGAAAACCCGCAAACACAGAGGAATTCATCACGCAGGTCTGCCGCTATGTCACAAGGCGGTGCCTGAAAAACGACCAAAAAGAAGCCCTCTGCGCGCTCGTCGGTACATCCGCAGAGCAACCTACAAAGCCCGAGCACTACACTGCGCTCCTCATGGAGTGGCTGTGCACCGCAAAGCAGCGCGATGCCGAGTCCGTCTCCAAATTTCTCGCGCATCTCGATACCTTCGACCTCAATGAATATATCGAAGCCATTCATTTTGAGGAGATTAAGGTGCCTTCGCTCCCGTTCCGACTCCCTGCCTCGCGCAATTACTACGGCATAGAGGAAATGAAGCAGGGCGAGCTCGATTTTTTCAAGGCGACCGCGCTTTCCAAATCCGCCGCCCCCGTTTTCATGTGCAGCGATATGCCCATGGCCGATATGGCGGAAGATCTCGACTTCGGTAAAAAATGGATGTTCGGCATCGCCGTCGCGCTCCGAAAAGGACTGCATCTCGATATAATCCACAACATAGACCGCCCGTTTGAAGAAATGATGCTCGGGTTAGAGAGCTGGATCCCCATTTACATGACGGGGCAGGTCTCGCCGTACTACTTAAAAGGCGTGCAGAACACCGTCTACTGCCACTTTCATTACGTCTCCGGCGCCGCCGCGCTCACCGGCGAGTGCATAAACGGCTTTCACGAAGACGGCCATTACCATTTCACAAACAACCGTGAAGAGGTGCAGCACAGCCGCCGCATCGCAGACCATCTGCTGCAAAAAGCGCAGCCTTTAATGGAAATTTATAAAGCCCCACAGGCCGATCTGTTCCGCGCATTCCTCAAAAACGACGCAGCCACCGTCGGCGCACGGCAAAACATTCTCTCCGCTCCGCCGCTTTATACCATGCCGGAAGATCTGCTCGGACGCATTCTAAAGCGCAGCGGCATGTCGGCAGCAGACGCAGAAAGCATCAACGCCGCACTCAAACAGCAAACGGAAAATATCGAGCAAATTCTCACTGTAAACACCGTCATCGACGAGCTCCCGCATGTAAGCGAAGAAGCGTTCCGGGCAAGCCCCCTCACGCTCTCGCTTTCAAACGCATTCATCGAAAACACCGTCACGTACACCTATGAAGAATACACAGCGCACCTTAAAGCCACCAAAATATTCGCTGAACAGCACCCAAACTACACCGTCCGTTTTGCGGAGAAACCCGCGTTCCGCAATATCCAAATTCAAATCCACGAAAACGAGTGGGTCATGCTGTCCAAAAGCAAAGCCCCCGCTATTCATTTCGTCATTCGCCACAGTAAAATGCTCAGCGCCTTCCAAAACATGATCTTGCCTTACGTTGAGGATTAACCGCCACCCGCGTCAACGGTGGTTAAAAGTTTTGCAACGTTCGCGGCGCTAATCGCCGTTTATTGCCGAATATATTCGCAAAAATCATTCACAACACGCTCCATCATTTCGTTATTCCGGCGCGAAACCTCGGCCGCGTTTTCCGCCTGCATGTTTCCCTGCCGTATCGCTTCCTGAATGTACTCGTCCGTAAATGTAAAGCTCGTCAAAGACTGTATCAAGATCGGCGCCACCGTCTCAAATTTTCCCTCCGGCGCAATGATGCCGAAAATGTTCGCGGCACCGCGTGAAGGCGTCACGTCCACACCGTTGATTTCATAACCGCCCGCGTCTAAAATGCTGCCCTCAAACATACCCGTGCAGGCCGCCCCTGTTTCCGATGTAAGGCTCGCTAAGATCGAAGCTTCCGAAACCGCATAGCTTGCAAGCGGCGTCGTAATGGGCGTTTCGCTCAAAACTGTCATGTTTTGAATTTTTGCAAATGCAAAACTCTGGGGCATGATGCTGTCGTAAGCGTCTTGGTAATCGTCCATCGCGTTTAAGCACCCCGCAAGCGTCGGGTCCTCCAGCACCGGCAAATATGTCAGCGGGTCATTGCTCGTGCTCATCGATTGATACTGCGCCTTCGCTTCCGCACTCTTAAAGTACGGGCCAAGCTCACCGTAATAGAAGATCTGCACATCCGGGTCGTTCGGGTCCCACGCGCGGATGGCATACCCTGCATATTCGCCGCCGGTCATGATTTTCCACCCCTGCGGCAGCTGCATCGTGAACACCCCGCCGTCGTAATCAACCAACGTGTACGTCGCTTCAGGTGTCGGTTCCGCCGTCGGCTCCGGGGTCACGGTCACTTCCGGCTCGGGCGTCACTTCAGGCTCCGTCTGCGCATTTGAAGCTTCGGAGGACGCTTCCGTTTTTGATTCCGCCGTCTCCTCGTCCGGGTCTATCCCCGCCGCCTCAAACACCGTGTCCGTGCCGAGCGCATCATATGTCTTGCCGCCTAATACAACACACCCGTCCTCACGCAGCGTAAAGCTCATTTTGCTGCCGCTTGCGTCCGCAAATGTAAAAATATACCGCGTGTATTTGTCGTCCGTCTTTACAACTTCGCCGAGCGTCACAGCTTTCAACGCGCCAAAAATTTCTTCCGCTTGCTTTGCGTCCCGCACCGTTTTCGGTTCCGCCGCAAAGCTTCCTTTTTCTTCGTAAATCGTCAGGCTTTCCGCCGCAAATTTTCCCGCGCCGCTCACTTGGTCAAACAGCGCGTTTTTCGCGCCGCAGCCCGCAAAATTCAAAAGCAATACAAGCGTCAGCACAGCCGCCGTCATTCGTTTCGTTCGTGTCATGTTTGTCTCCTCAGTAGTTTAATCCCTGAATGTTCAGCACCGGCGCCAAATCGCAATCCACCACATACACCATGCCGCCGGACTGCTGCGCCTCCTGCTCCTTGTTGTACAAGTAGTTCGCCCATTCCTCCGCGCTCAGTGGCTGAATGAGCGACTGCAGCGCGTCCTGCGTCGCCGTAAACGGCAGCATCGTCGTCTCAATGAGGAAGTATTGCCCGGAGCCGCTCCACGTTTCCACCGCTGTCTGCGCGTGTCCCGGCGTGAACACAATCATCGCGTGCATGCTTGCGGATTCCAGCACGCTCGCCATTAAAACCGCCGTTTCGATGCAAATTCCGGAGCCGTTCTCTAAAACTGCGTCGGGCATCAAAACGCGCTGGCTCGCACTGAACGAATACGGCCCCATGTTGTAGCGTACGCCCATGCTGCTGATAGCGCTCTGTATCGCCGCCACCTGATAATACGTGATGTACGCGCCTTGGTCGGACGTAAAGCCGTACGCCGGCTGATACCCCGGCAGCATACCGTATTCCGTGCCGAAGCTTTGCTCCAGCCACGATACCGCATTACGGCGCACCTGCAAAATGCCGTCCGTTTCCGGCGTCATCCACGCCAAGATGTTGTCGTTCTGGATAATGCCGAATTCATCGCTGTAATTTTTATAATCGTATACGCTGTGCAGCTCAATGTTCTTCGTCTCCTGAATAATCGCCTCGCCCGTAATCGTGTTTTCCACACGCAGCGTCATCTGCGTGTCCTTCGTCGTTGAAAGGTCGGGCATATCGGTGAGCACCGGCGGCTTAATCATCAAATACGTCATCTCCGGCGTCAGTGTCACTTTCTGCTCATATTTCTGCGTAAAGCCCGCAATTTCCGCCGTCACCATCACGTCGGTGTAGCCCTTGTCCGTATATAAAAGCAGGTTGATCGCCGAGTCCATCGAGGGGTACAAATTCGGAAAAATCTCCTCAACGGTCGAGTAGTCCGAAAACACGATCGGCGCCTGCGCGTCATACGCGCCAACATCTTTGCCTCCCTCGCAGGCCGCCAGAATCTCATCCGCATACGCGTCAAGGTTCTCATCGAGCAAAAACGCGGCGTGGTTATATTCGCGGCTGTATAAATCGAACATCGTTTCCTCGTGCTGCCCGGAGGTAATGCCCACGCGCGAGATAAGCTGGTTTGCGGAATACAGTCTCAAAACGTCCGACCATGCAAGGCCCCACGAGCGCGATTCCATGTATTTCGTCATCACATCAAGGTTCGCAACGTATTTCGGCCACAGATCATTGAGCCACTCCGGCGTGTCCAACGTACTGAGTGCCGTTTTCACATTGCCCGCCGCCTCGTAAACGGAAATGAGGTACGCCTGCTCGTCGCTGCGGTCGCCGACCGTAGCCGTTACAAGCGGCTGCAAAGCGTCATACTGCGCCGTGTAAAATGTCAGCGCCTCCTGAATGCCGCCGATCACCTCAAGTGCGTCCTCAAAGTAAGCCTTCTGCTCCGCTTCCACAGCCTTGCCCTTTTCGGTTTTCGGCGCGTCGCAACGCTCGAGGCTCTGCATCTGCTGCCGCACCGCGCCCACCGCGTCGTTAAGCGCGTTTAGTTTCTCCGTGCACAAAGTATAATACTCGTCCAGCACGTCAAAGCCCTCTGCATTCACAGAATTCTCGTACACAATGCTGCTCTGCCCGGAAAGCTCGTCCGCCGCAGCTTCCACGTCCTTTAAAATGCTCTGCGTCTCCGTCACGGCCGCCGCCACCTGCTCCAAATACGCCTTGTCCTGCTGCACCATGCCGCATCCTGCAAACGATGTGCACAATAGCACCACCGCCAGAATAAAGCTTACCGCCGGAATGATGTAATGAGTCGTTCCAAACGCTCCAAAGAAAAATGTACTGATGCTGTTTCCTATGTATCCGCATATTCCAAAATTACTTAAAAATAAAAAAATGAAAAGAGCAAAAACAACTAATACTGCAATCTCTTTATAAAACGGTGCAAAATCTTTTTGTCTTGTGCGTGTCCGTTTCTTTGCAGAAGATGTCTTCCTCTTTCTTGTCTTCTTTGTTGCCATAGAAATTGTTACCTCTCTTTGTATACATTTTGTATACATAATCTGCGTATTTTCTTATTTTACAATTAATTATCAAAATACGCAAGTCCCACCGTGAAAAAGGGAAATGTATTTATCTCCCATACATTTCCCTTTTCTTTTAACCTCTTAATATTGTGCAGTTTCTGGAGGTACAAAATCTTCCGCTTCTTTTACAAATTTCTTAACCTGAATTTGTGCTTTCACAACAGGTATATTAGTTCCGGCTCCTGCAACACATCCACCTGGACATCCCATTCCTTCGATCAGATAGCCCTTTTTCTTC
>OMGY01000706.1_pt1 | contig 36542 bp, 54 predicted proteins | sample 1674461 | NCBI WGS metagenome assembly OMGY01 (sample SAMN05578579, study PRJEB25193) | human gut metagenome | biome: Human Microbiome; feature: human-associated habitat; material: feces | host: Homo sapiens | place: USA:Birmingham | reverse complement strand
ATATGATTCTACTTTAATTAATTTTTAAGACATTTGTAAGCCCTATTACTAAAAAAGCTCCCTCCTATCTTACCAATAAACAATTATTATTTTAGTTTATAGTCTGCTTTACCTTAACAGACTTGATTCTCTTTTTTTCGTTAAGTTTTTTTATTAAAATTTGTGCAAGTTGCAGGAGTTGCACCTGCTATACTTTTACTTGCATATTAGGTAGGACTCCCCTCCTACCTTTTAGAGAAATATACATATTAGGGGAATAACTGAAATTATATAAATTTCTATATTAATATAATAACATATATAAAATTATATTTTGTCCTAACTTTGTCCTTAAAATGTCCCTCAATTTGAATTTGTAAAATTATTAAATAATTCTCGCTCTAGTATATCTGGATATATAGAGTTTATAGCACTTCTTACTAATGATTCTCTTAATTCATAGTATGTAGTTTTGGATATATGCATTTTATCTAATATTTCATATCTAGGAACTCTCTTTCTATTACTCATATATAAAATATCAAATAATTCTTTTTGCTCTAACGTAAAATTATTTATAGCTATTTCTATCTTCCTTTTTTCTATTTCTTTTTGTCTTTTTCTATATTCTAAGTAATTTATTCTTTGTTCTTTTTTTATAACTTCATTTTCTACTAATCTACTTATATTATATGTCGGACCTGTTCTTTCTTCATAGCCTATTGCTCCACATCCTATATACTCATTTTTTATTTCCTCTATATCTAATTCAATTTTTTCTATTGCACTTTTTATCCTCTTATAATCGAATAATTTACCTTCTGTTTTTCTAAATAATTCACTATATTCTTCTTTAGTCATACTAATCCCCCTCTACATTTTCTATGCTTACTTCTATACAAGCCTCTTCTGAATATTCTTTTTCAGCTAATATTGCATAAATATACCTATCATCTTTAAAAGCCTTTCCATTAAGTCCATCAAGTACACTTTTAATATAATTATCAATATCAGCTTTAGTCGGTCTTATTTTACCTTCTAAAGCGTCTATTCTTTTCTTTTTGCTGTAGCTCTTTGGTACTTCAAATTTAAATTTCATTCTTATTCTTATATAATTATCATCAAAGTAATGTCTAGCTCCATATGCCAAACTTACTAAGCTTTCAAATATCCTCGTCTTATCATCTGTAAAAGCTCGTCCTGTATTTGTGTTAAATCGAGGACGCGACTTAGGTACTGGTGCTGACGGAATTGTAAAATCAACTCTCATACTCATTCTCCTATTTCATTAATTAATTTCTGAAATTTATTCTTCAAATGTAGTCTAAAATTCAAATCCTTTTTCTATATTAAACTTATTTGTTCTGTAAGCTCACTTTTACTTAACAACTGATTAAATACTTCATATCCTACCCAATTTTCATTCTCCCATATTCTGCATGAATATAAATCTAATGCATATTTGTGAGCTTCATCCTCCGTATTAATCCAAGCTAAGTAGTCTAAGCTATATTTCTTTAATCTATTAAATATATCAGTTTCTAGTTTTACCTTAACTTGTTGCAATACTTTATCTTTCCAAACATCATAATCATAGTGCTTATGATCTGTTACTACTGTTGTATGATATGTATGTGTAACCTTATCTTTACCTGCTCCTATTTCTACATGCCTTACAGACCTACCTATTGTATATTTACATCTTAAATTCATATTCAATCTCCTATTATCATTCAGTTATCATTATCAATATATCGACCGAGAATGACCGCTAATCGAACTCAGTCGATACTAAATTATTGTTTTAAGCTCTTAGTTATAAATCTAATCATCTTATTGTAATATTTCTTTTTAGTTCTTTTTTTCTTAGTTCTGTTATATATTGTCATTAACTTTCTAAATTCTTTATTATTAGAATAAATTTTAAACAATGCTTTCTTTGCACCATCCCATATTTGAGTAAATATCTTCTTAATATTTCCAAATGCAATTTTTATATCTTTAAAAATTCCACTTGCTTTAAAATTATCAAGTTTTGTATATATTCCATCATTAAGATCATCTTTTGATTTTTTTAACTCTAACTTTTTTATTCCATCCACTTGAACTCCATTTATATGAAAAGTTCCTTCCTGTACTGACATTTCCATATTAAAACCTCCCTTCGTCAAATAAAGTCTCCCTTTTATTATCTGATTCCTCTTAAAAACTTTATTTTTAGGGAAATGTCTTTATATTTCTCCCATCACAGTTTTGACCCAAATAGCTTTTTGAATATATTCTTCATCTATTTCAAATTTAATTCTTGACTTCTTTTGACTATCAATAATTTCATAAATAACACCAGCTACTTGTTCTACTGATAACTGTGTAGATGGTGCTATATTTTTAGCAAGTTCTAATATTTCTTTCTCCATAATATCCTCCTGTATATTTAAATAAAAGTTTTATTTTAATAAAATTTATCACCTATAACCCACATACCTAGCATTTCCTTATTTAACATATAATCACTATCTTGTATTATTGTTGCTATTGGGTTATAAAATTTTAGACTTTTACCATCTTCTGCTAACCAATATGCACATCTAGTAACTTTACTTACAATTACATATCCACTTAATAAGTGAGTCCATGCTTTTTCAAAGTAATATTCTCTACCTTCTAAGTCTATTCTCATACTAACATCCAACTTCCCTTAAAATTTTGAATTTTTTAATAACTTTTATTCATGATTAATTTTATTATAAATACTCATAACATCTTTACCATCAATAAATCTCATAACATTAGTTGTTACTAATTCTTTTTCTTCATTAAATTTCATTTTATTACATTTGAACATTATTTCATTATCTTCAGAAACATAAATATTTAAAACCTTATACATTTCCAAATCTTGTTTACAATAGTCAAATACTTGAACAATACAACCTATTTTTATATCTTTAATATCCATAACTTCCTCCATTCTTCCTTTAAAATTTTGATTTAAAGTCCCAGTTCTTCTCTAGCTTCTTCTGCACATTTTTCTGCATATCCCACTATATTTTCAAGAATAAAATCAATCTCTTTTTCTGTCTTGCACTCCATAAATAAATCATCTAACCAGACTTGTAACCTTAAACTATCTATACATATTTGATTATGTTTGTTTCTTCCTATAAATTTGCTCATTGCTTAATCTCCCTTATTTTATTTTTATGCTCTAAAACCTTATTTTCTATGCTGTATCATATTGTTAACTTCAACAGTATGATCCATATGCTAAAACTCCTCTTTTAAACTAACAATTCTGGATTTTCGTATATATTTCCTATTACTTTACACTTATTGTATATTTTACCTACAAAATAATCTCCTGCTCTATATATCCCAAAGTGATATTCTACTTTTTCAGTTATTATTTCATCTTCAACATTTGAATAAAATTCAACTATATCGCCTTCGTATATCTCAGTTCCGTTACTATCTTTAATACCTGTGTATTGCATCAATGTATATAAATATAAAGGTCTTACATCATCTTTGGTGTTTACATAGCAATCATTCCCTAGATGCGAGTATGATACTATTAAATTATCTTGGTCATACATAATATTTTCTTCTTTATTCCATGCTCTAAATTTTATATTTCTCATAACTTCCTCCTAAAACTCCTCTTTTAACCTCAACAAATAAATTATTTTATTCAACCTCAAATGCCCTCTTGCAATCAAATAATATATCTCCTTTACATGTTGAAAATTCTTCGCATTCAATACAACATAGTTCTTTATTTATATCATTGCATAAACACCCATTTTTACATCCAATCATATGCTACCTCCTATGCTCCCGACATTAATGCGGTACCAAATTTATTAAAGTATATCTATTAAAACATCTTCTATTTCTATCTCAAAACTTTCTGCTGCTATATCATTATCATCTAGAAATTCCTCTAATCCGAAAACTTGGTTAAGTCTATTTGCTATCATTTTAGCTATATTAACGTGATCATATCCATTTACTTCAATACCTTTTTCTAGCATCTGCATAACATTTCTAGCTTGTCCTGATATGTATTTAATTCTTGCTCTACTATCTATTATTGCTTTATCTCCAGCCTTTACAGTAAGTTCTCTTCCTCCTACTGTTTTAAGTGTAAAATCTTCCGTTATTTCTATTTCTTGACCTATTTTATATTTCATAATCTGCTCCTACTTTTTATATTTTCTAGCTGCAATAGCTAGAGCATCTAATGCTCCAACTACTGCAATAATAATTACACTTAATATTATTAATTCTTTCATAGTTGCTCCTATCTTCCTTGATATGTAGCACCACATTTACATTGATATACTATTCCTAGTGATGTCAAAAGCTTGTACACTATTCCACCACAATACTCACATTGTTCTGCATATGCTCCTAGTATTTTAGCTTTCATAACATCACCTACTTTTCGAACTCTTCATTAACTTGTATGTCAATAGGCATTCCACCGCCAATATACTTAGTTATATCTAATAAATATGATGCTATTTCATTTTTATTTATCTTATCTGCTTCTAGCATATCTTCTGCCAACTTTTTTATTTGTCTTTTACTTTCTTCATTACACCAATTAATTCTATTTGCATTATTAAATCCTTTTATAAGCACTCTATTAGCTTTATCTAAATCTTTATTAACCTTATCTAACTTTTTTAACTCTGTATCCTTAGCTATTAACTTAGTATTTAAACTACAATTTCTAAGGGTTTTATGCTCTGAAACCTTCTCTAATTTTTCTATATACTCTTCTAGCTTTTTTAATTTACATTCTGCTATTGTAAGAGCTTGGTGTAAACTATCATTTCTATCTTGTAGATTAGCTTTAATTCTTTTTTCTACTTCTAGTTCATCTTTTTTAACTGCTATAACTCTATTCTTTTCAACTATTATATTTGTAGCTCTATTTATCTCTTCTTCATGTGTTTTTCTTAACATTAATGGAAATTTCATCTTTAGTCCCCCTATAAATTTATTTATAATTTAAAACTAAAACTTCTTTAGTAGTTCTATGAACATACGTATAAGTGTGATTCTTATCGTTTTGTCGTTCCAAAAGGTATTCCATTATGTCATATCCCGAATTAGCTAATACTTGCATTTGTCTACGTGTTAATTTCTTTAGTTTTTTCATGCTCAATCCTCTCCTAATTTTTATTTCTTTTCTCTATTTGCTTTTCTACTATATATCTATCTAGTATCTGACTTAAATCTACTATTATTTCATGGTTTCCATGTTTTAAATATAGTTCTGCAAGTGCATTTTTTAATTCTTCCATATACCTTGCTCCATTTCTAAGATGTTCTTGTCCATCTTTTTGTGGTAAGCTTCTTTCAGGTCATTTAAATCAAATCCTAGACTATATATCAACTCTGTAAACAACGGTAATATTTTACCTGTCAACGTATATCTAGCGGTTCTTTTATTCCAAGTAAGTCTATTTATTTTGTCATTTAAGCTGACTACTATAACCTCTGGAGCTGTTATTTGCATTTCTTGAACTTCTGCAATTAATTTAATCTCTAGAAAATTTGCAGTATTTCCTATCCAACTAAGTAAGTCTGCACATTCTTCTATAACGTGTTCTCTATCAATTTTTTCTTTACTGTAACTTTTATGCATCTTCGCTGCATTAACTATTTCATATAGCTCGCTATTTAAGCCTAATATAAAGCTATATGGCACGTTATATATATCACTTGGTTGTTTTATACCTTTCTTATCTTCTAATAGCTTAGAGAACGTTTTTTGTTTCTCTAGTACATATGTAAAATCAATTACTTTATTATTCATTTTCTAATTCCCCCATTTTCATTTGTTTTTCAAATTCTTGTTCTGCCCATTTAAGCGCTTCAAAAGCATTCATAGAGTATTTACTCATTAAATAATCTGCTCTGTCTATAAGAGCCATTCTATCCTCTAATTTAACTATCATACCTATATCTCGCTTTAATACTGTGAGTTATCTCACATAATTTTTCTATATATTCAAATTCACGTCTAAATTCTTGTATTTTTTTGGCTATAGCAACACTAGTACATCCAAGTGTTTTTGCTATCTCCTTTTGTGAATATCCTGCCACATACATATTTAATATTTTTTCCATATTTTTAGATTTAGTGTGTTTAGCTCTTGTAAATGCTGCTGCTATCCTTGGGTTCTTATATTCATCAAAACTTGATAGTGTATCTAGCAAAGTTCCGTCAGAATCATCGTTTTTTGAACATTTTATATCTGCACTTAAATTATTAGTGTAATGCTTTTTAAAATATCTAGTTATAAATATAGTCATTTGACCTTTAATCCACCATGTTGCATATGTACTAAACTTATATCCTTTGGTTTCATCAAATCCTTTAGCGGCTTTAACAAGTGCTAAACATCCTTCTTGGTAGATATCATCTTTTATATATGGATTCTCTTCTACAAAATTCTTAAAATGCTTTATAAGTATAAATCCAACTAATTTCAAATTCTCTTCAACTAACTTTTCTATCTCTTCTTTAGTTCTCATATTTCTCCCCTAATCTATAAATTCTACTTTCCAACCTCTAGCTGGTTGATTTCTTTTCATGTTATAAGTAACAGAGCTTGGAGCTATATTTATAAACTTAGCTGCTAATTTTAGACTTTCAAATTTTTTAACTTCATTAGTTTTAACATTTGTAATTTTAACTGCTCTAATATTACTTATCTTACTTGCTTCACCAACTCTATATATTTTATAAGTCTTTCTATATACAGCCCCTTTGCTTATATAACCAGATATATTATCATATGTTATTCCTATTAAGCTGCTTACACCTATTAACCCTGCACATTCTGTTTTCTCACCTGTTTTTATATTCTCAACAATGTATTTTAAATTTTTATTACTTCTTACATTTAAACCAAGCCTTTTAATTTCTTTAGCTTCATCTTTTAACTTTTCTTTTATAATCTCATTAACTTTTTCTTCATTTGGATCGAATAATCCGAATGCTCTACATATATTATTTACACTTGTATATCGTCTCTTATTATTAATCTTGTATCCTGCTATGCAATAAGCTAATGCTTTATAATTAAGTGCTGTTTTATCATCACTATAAACATTAGGTCCTAGTGAATTATTAAAACTTCTATCTGATCTTTTTAACATTTTCATTCCCCCTTGAAAATTGTTATTTCTAGGGAGCATTAGCTCCCATATATTCTAAAATTCAATTTGTCTCCTACCATTTCAGCTAAATAATTTTTCGACATTTCATATAATCTACTTCCTATAGCTTCATCTATCTCTAACAAATCACCTATAGATTTTTCAGTAGTAACTATAATTGGTAGATTTTTAAAGTATCTATAATCAAGTATTTCATAAATGATATTTACATCTGATTCAGTGATTCTTCCTTTGAATAAATCATCTATCATTAATACTTGTGCATTTTTATATATATTAATTTCTCTTTGATAATTTTCTTCATCTGTTATAGATTGCTTCAAATTGGTTATAATACTTCTATAAGGCATGTATATTACTCCGACACCACTGTCTAGTAATACATTCCCTATGCTCATTGCTAAGTGGGTCTTTCCTGACCCAACTTGACCACAAAATATTATAGAATTTTGTCTAGCTACTCTTAACTCCTCAAATTTTTTAGAGTAGCTTTTAGCTTTACTATAAGCTAACATCGTTTCTTTACTTTTAGAGTAATCAAAGTTTTCAAATCTCATTTTTCTAAACTCTTCAGATACTCCACTAGCTTTTAGCTTATCTTCAGCTATTCTAATAGATCTACACTCACATGCTTTAGCAGCTCCATCTTCTTGTATGATAAACATCATATCTCTACATTTATTACATTTATAGTTACTCTCTTGATAATCGTTCACATTCTTTAAGTAATCTGTAGTACTCTTCATCTTTTTCATCATCAACTGGTATCTGTTGTTCAAATTGTTTAGTACGCTTTGTGCTGCTTCCATTAGTTTTCACACCCTTTTGTTTAGACTGTTCTTGTTGAAGTTTATACGCTTCTAATTGTTCTAAAGTTCTTATGTTTGCATCTAACCATTGTTTTATAATCCCTTTGATGTATCCTAAGTTACATTTACCTTTATCAGTTGCTATTTCTATCGCTCTTTTAAAAAGGTTAACATCTATAGTTTCAGATAGTTCTATAAGATACTCTGCTGTTATTCCATTTATAAGTCCTATATTTTGTTCATATAAGTTTTTAAAAGTTTTTAAATCAGATTTATCTACATACTTATCTTCTTTTTCTTTATCTGTATGTATATCTATATCTTTCTCTAACTCTTTCTCTATATCTATATCTATCTCTGGTGGAGTTTTGTCGGACATTTGTCCAATCAATTGTCCGGACATTTGTCCAAGTGATTTTTTCTCTTCTTCAATTTTACTTCTATATAATCTTTTTCTATCCGCTTCTGTGCTGCTTTTGCCTATAAAATTTTGTATATCTAGCATATATATCGCACCATTATCTAGTACTTCTATTAATCCTAATTCTTTAAAGATAGCTATTGCTTTCTCAACTACTGCTACAGGAAATCTAGTTACATTGGCTAACATACTGACATTGTAAGGAATCCTATTATTAAACATTAATTTACCTTCATTTTTCAAACTTCTTAGATATAGCTTTAAAAGTATATTTGAGTACATATATCCATCAGGCATACTTTCAAGTATTATCATTTCATCTCTCTCATAGAAGTTATCAACTAATTTCAAATAGTAGTACTTTTTATTGTCACTCATGATACTTCACCCACTTTTTTATCTTCTGTAAACTTTAATAGCTTGGAATACTCCAGCTAAAACTAGAGCATCCCATATAAGTACTAAATATATTAATTTCATTATTTTTTATCCTCTAAAACTTCAAAAGTTGCTTGCCCTTCTACATCTGCTTTAACTTCATATTCAACCTCTAAGCTTTCAGATTCATCTTTAACTAAACTCATATCATCACTTATTTGAGTTTTTACAGTTTCATCACCTGCCATAGCTTTTTGAAGCTCTATAGACAGTGGAGCATATTTTAAAAGTTGTTTTATAACAGTCTTTTTAGCCATTGCATCAAAGTCTGATTGCCATGGTCCAAATTTAAAAGTCTTACTAAATTTTTGAGCATGAGCTAATATCTCTGATTTACTCATAAATACAAAACTATGGCCACCAGTATCTAAATGATATACTGCATAATATCCAACTACTTCTCCCCTGTCACCTTTTAGATATGGTTTGTGAGTTAATGTTTGATTTAATCCGTAGTCCATATCAAACTCATCATTTTCTCTAACTTCATGAGCATATAATGTTTTTATTTTCCCACTTCTTTGAGCAAGTTCTAAAAGTCCTTTATATCCTATTTGGAATTGTACCTGCATACCATTCTTAGAATTAAAAGGTATTAAATACGCTTGTCCTAGTGGTGTGTTTGGCTCTAATCCAAGTTGAGCACTTTCCATCATTGCTCCTATAAAACTTACTGGGTCACATTCCTGTAACTTTGGGTTACTACTGAAAGCTGTTAAAGCTACTCTTTGGAATCTTTCAGAACTTACCATACTTGGTAAAGCTGCTGCTATTTCATTCTTCATCTTATCTAACATTTGTTTCATACCTTGATTAGGGCTTACTTGTTTTACTGCTCCTGCTGCTTTAGCTTGTAATTTATTTTTTAAATCTGCCATTTTATTTACCATCCTTTTTATATTTATTTACCTACTCTAAATGTTCTTGAAGTACTTGTTTTCATATACTGTTGTGCTATATCAGGCATTTCAGCTTTTAACTTTTTACTATCTATCGTATTTCTTGAACTTGATTTCCAAGTTACTTTTCTATCTCCTATCTTAGCTACTTCAAACTCTTCCATATAAAGTTGTATTTCCTGCTCTATTAGTTTTTTCTCGCTTTCTAATGCTTTTATATCTGTAACTATTTCATCATATCTATTAAGCTTATCTACTCCATTTTCTAGTAGATGAAGTTCTATAACTTGTCCGTTTGATTTGTCATATTTCTTCTTTAAGTACTCTGAATAAGCATCACTTCCATCTGGCATAGGTACTACATCTTTTTCAATGTTATTCTCCCAAAAGTCTTTTTCTATCTGCATAAGATAATCTATTGTCTCTTGATCTCTCTCTATCTTGTGCCATATAAAATCACTATTACCTATCAGTGCTGCTATATAACAATGTGTAGCTCCTGTTATAGCCATATAATGCAAACATTGTATTTCATAGTGAGCAGGTACTCCTTCTTCCCACTCTTTAAGAGCATAACTATTTGTAGTTTTACATTCTAAAAATGCTTTTTCTCCAACTATTGCTCTATCTATATTTGCTAATGCAAATGGGTATTTATCATTTTTAAGTATTCCATTTACATTTCTAACTTTTAATCCTGTAGCTTCTGTAAATAATTCAGCTACTAAACCTTCTAATCTGTTGCCTAATTCCATTCTTAAGCTTTTTTGTTCCTGTGGATTTTCTTCTTTCTTATCCATATAAAGTTGTATTGCTGATTTCCAAGGGTTCAGTCCTGCTATGCAACTTGCATCACTTCCACCTATACCAGCTTGTCTATGCTTAAGCCATTCTGTTTTTGGCATATCCTTTGTATCAGCTATAATCTTAGCTTCTAAATATTTTCTAGTTTTTTCATCTTGTGAAACTATTGCAACACTGTTCATAATGTGTTATCCTCCTATTGTTAAACTTATTAATTATATTGTCTTTGGAATAGGCCTGTTGGCGCAGGTCTTTTTCCTATATCCAAAGGTAGTTCTCTTAGAATTTCTTCTAATTCCTCTTCTTCTTTTTTTATAAGATCCTCTACAAAATTTAAAACATCTGTAGCAACTCTTTTAACTCCCATATAGTATGAAGTCTGTTCTCTACTTAAATTTTTATTAAGCATATTGTTAGCATTCTTTATTTGAGATTTTGCCATTTGCTTAATTGCTTCCATTTTAAGCACCTACCTTTATTCTTTTATACTCTCTTAAAGCATAGAATTTTTTGTCTATATCTTTATTTTTGAATTCTTCTATAAAGTCTTGAAGTATCTTTATATTCATTTAATTCACCCCTCCCAATTATCTAGCCAATTTAAAAATGGTTGAGTAGGTATTTTATATAACCTTCCTACTTTTATGACTTTAAACATATTATCAGTTGCTAATGCTTGTCTTATTAGACCGTATGCAGTCTTTTCGCATACTCCTAATAACTCAGCTATATCTGTTGCTGTTAATACTTTTTTTCATCTTAACCTCCTATGCAAATGCTATCTGACTATTCAATCCATGAATTGCATATTTTAAAACTTCATCTTTTGGTTCCCAAGCTTCTATAAAACTAATTGCTAAGTCATAGTTTTTAACTGATAAATTCTTATAACTATTAACTTTAAAAGTTCTCTTTATATCCCTATAGAATGAAGCATATAATTTTTTATTCAGCTTCTTGTATGCTTCAGCATCTTTTCCACCTAATAATTCTACTGCTCTACAATTTATCGCACTTCTAAGATTTTCAGCTAACTCATAATTAACAGTCATTTTATCCTCTATAGTTGTTATTCTGTTATCTAGTTCCTGTTGTCTCTTATCAACTAATAATATCGCTTGAAGTTCTTTGCTCATATTAGAAAATGGATTTTTTAACTGTTGCTCCATTTTATTAAAAGCTTCTATGTATCTAAGTTTCCAATTCATAGCTTTAGATCCTGTGAATCCCATAACCAATAAGCTAAATCCATCTCTTGTTATTAGGAACTCTTTGTTGGTTTTGCCATTAGAAGCTATATAAGTACTTTCTATAAACATTTCTTGTATAGCCGAATTTTCGGCTCTAGTATTTTCTATCTTTTCTATTACATGTTTATGTTGTTTTTCAAAGTTAGTAGCTATTTCTCTGCTACTTACTAAAAGTTGACCATCTACTTGTTGAACATTAATTAATTCACTCATCTTGTTTCCTCCAATATATATGAATTTTTGTTTTTAGTTTTGGTTAAACTAATATAACACATATCGTGTGATTTTTAATTAAAAAAAATTGAATCAACATCAGCTTCTTTAAAAGCTTGTTTGAACTTAACTAAAAAGTTATAACTAGGATTCCTTAAGCCTAATTCTATCTTAGAATATAAGGTTAAAGTTATACCTAATCTTTCTGCCATTTGTTTTTGAGTTAATTTATTTAAGTTTCTAAAATTAACTAAAGTATTCACTATATGCACCTCCTTTGATGTTTATCACACTTTTCGTGTGCCTTATAACTACATATTACACCACACATTTTGTGTTGTCAATAATTATTTTACACTTTTTGTGTGATTTTATTCAATAACTACACAAAAAGTGGTATTATTGCGTAGAGAGGAGTTGATAACGTGTTTAATGATAGACTTAAAGAACTTAGAATTAAAGCTGGTTTAAAACAAAGCGAACTAGGTAAAAAAGTTGGCGTATCTGCTAGTACTATAGGTATGTATGAGCAAGATAGACGTTCTCCTGATAGAGAAATGTTAATTAAACTTTCTAATGTTTTTAATGTTACTTTGGATTATTTAGTAGATAATAACAACATAAAGACTGATGATACTGACTTATTTAATTTAAAAGGGGACGTTAGATTCCTGAAAAAAGTTAAAGATAATGAAATGGTAAAAATACCAGTTTTAGGGGCTATAAGAGCTGGATTACCATTATATGCGCATGAAAATATAATAGACTACGAGTATGTACATCAGGAGGAATTAATGATGGGGGAAGAAACATTTTTCCTAGAAGTTAAGGGAGATAGTATGATAAATGCTAGAATATACGAGGGAGATCGTGTAAGAATAAGAAAACAAAATCATTTAGATAATAATGGAGATATAATGGCTGTTCGTGTGAACGGTGATGAAGCAACATTAAAGAGAGTTTATCTTCAAGAAAATGGAATAGCTCTTATATCAGAAAATCCAAAATATGCACCTATGTTCTACCCTGCTAGTGAAATAGAAAGTGGATATGTTGAGATAATAGGACGAGCTATGGAAGTAAAAATAAAATTATAACATCAGTGAGGTGTTAGACATGAATAACTATAACATCAAAAGCTCTTTTGTAAGAAAAAGAGGAAATAATTATAACGTCTATATAGAATATATAGATGAAAATAATAATCTAAAGCAAAAGAGCTTAGGAAAATATAGCAATAAAAAAGATGCTGAAAAACATCTAATTGATTTAAAAAGTTCTATAAATAATAATAAATATATTATACCACAAGATACTACTTTTGTCGAAAGATGTAAAATATATATGTATGATAAGAGTAAAAATTTTTCACCTTTGTATGTAAAATCAATGGAAAATGTATTAAGAATAAGTGTAGAACCGTTTTTTAAAGATGTAAAATTAAAGGATGTAAATCCTTATATGCTACAAAGTTATATAAATGAAATGTACTTAAAATATTCAAAAAGTACTGCTAAAACAAGAGTTGCTTTAGTTAAGTCAACTTTAAGTGAAGCTTATAGATTTAAAGAAATAAGTGAAAATCCTTGTGATTTTACTAAAAAGCCAAATATAACTAACACTAAAGAATCAAAAGTTAAAGAACCATATGATTTAAAAGAAATCAAAGATCTTATGGAAAAATTAGAGGGTCGCTTTTTTGAAGTCCATATTTTATTAATGTTAACTATGGGGCTTCGTGGTGAGGAAGTTTGTGGTTTAAAATGGAAAGATATTGACTTTAAAAAAAATACTATAAGTATAAATCAAGTATTAGTTAAAGTTGATAATACTCTTATTTTTAAAGAGCCTAAGACTAAAGCATCATACAGAACTATAACTGCTCCAGAAGAGCTTATTGTTAAATTAAAAAAATTAAAAATGAAACATAATGAATATAAATTACAAGGTTTATTACCAGAAGGTGAATTTGAAGACTTGGTATGCTTAAGCTCTAGATTAGAACCTATGTATACATTTAGGTTATGGGAAAATTTTAAAGATTTATGTGTAAATCATAATTTAAGAAGAATAAGGTTACATGATTTAAGACATACTCATGCAACTATGTTAGTTTTATCAGGAACTGATTTTAAAACTATAAGTAATAGATTAGGACATGGAGATATAAAAATAACTTTAAATCGTTATTCTCATGTATTAGAAGAAATGGATAAGAAAGCTTCTAATAATATCTCTAAAATTTTATTTAAATAATTGTCAGTTTAGTGTCAGAAAAATGTCAGTCGAAGATGTAATTTTCAAAATGTCAGTTGGATGTCAGTTGATTTTATACTTCTCTATTTCTGTAAAAACTATTAAATATTAGTTATCTACTGATGTTTACTTTTGAATAATTTTCCATTCCTAAAACCATTTAGCCCTGGTGTTGTAAAATGGTTTGATAATGATAGAGGATATGGATTTATATCTGCAAATGATGGAAATGATGTTTTTGTACACTATTCAAATGTAAAAGAAAATGGACATGATAAGGATTTACACGAAGGTGAAGAAGTATCATTTGATGTAGTAGAGGCACCTAAAGGTCTTTCTGCTATAAATGTATCTAAGTTATAAATTAAAATCCCTTATAATATAAATTATAAGGGATTTTAATTATTTTAAGAAACCAGCTTCTTCATTTGTCATAATTTTACTAGATAAACATAATGGACACTTTATATCTTCCTTAGTATAATCTATCTCATATATTTGACCACATACAGCACATCTAAATTTGCATAGAGTAGTACATTTAGGTTGTTCATTTACACTAATATCTATAATATTAATTTCATCTTTATCTATAAGTGCCTTAGTTACTTTTTCTCTTGCTTTATTTAATATATTGTTATATTCTTTAACACTTATACTCATTATACTTGCACATTTTTTATCATTAAAATTATTTATATCTTTTAACTCAAGTGCCTTGAGTTCAATAGTTGTCAATTCAACTTTCATACTCAACGACCTCCTTTTATACATAATTAATTATATGTATAAAATTTAGGTAATTGTGTATTTACTTATGAATTTTTATGTATAGATACTTTTGAACTGTTTAAACTAACAGCTTCTTCTTGTAAGTTATATAAAAGATTTTTTAAGTCCCAGTTAATTGATGTTTCTGTTACTGTGGCTAATAAAGGTCTTTGTACTTTTAATTTTTTTAAATTATCAGATACAGCACTAATCTTTCTACTTTCTATGTTATTAAATATAATAGCTCTACTATTTATTTTTTCTTCGCTATCTTCTAATAAGTTATCATCTAATATATCTTTTATAGTAGTATTTAAATTATCATTTTTTAGTATAATAATATCACTTATTCCACTTAATCTAAATACACTCTTTATTTTAATTAACTCTTTATTATTAAAATTAAATACTAAAGCACAACTTCTAGATTCTGTAGTATTTAACTCCTTTAAATTTTTAAATGTCATATTAAACACATCCCTTCATTTTATAATTACCTAACATTTTTTAATTTAAAACATATATTTTTAAATTCATTTATATTAGCCCCTACTTTATTTACCTTCTAGTATATTAACCATATTAATTAGATATAATTATTGTATTTGATATTTTATCATTTTACAGTAAAATTTTCCAATGTTTAAATAATATATACACCAATAGTGTCAAAATATATATTTATATAGCTAATTTATTTGTATATAACTAATACTACATATATTTAATTAACTTAGTTTTTATTATTGCTTAGATAAATTAACTATAATATAATGAATAAGTTATACTAAAGTTTTAGGAGGTCCTTTAATGAGATTAAATAACTATATAAGTTCAACTGGACTTTGTTCAAGAAGAGAAGCTGACAAGCTTATTGAACAAGGTAGAGTTACTGTAAATGGAAAAAAAGCACAAGTTGGTCAAACTGTAGAAGAAGGTGCTATGGTTAAGGTAAATAATAAGCTTATAAAGCCTAAAAATAACAATGTTTATATAGCACTTAATAAACCTGTAGGTATAACTTGTACAACAGAACGTCATGTAAAAGGAAATATTATTGACTATGTTAATTATCCAGAAAGAATTTTCCCAATAGGAAGATTAGATAAGCCATCAGAAGGTCTTATTCTTTTAACTAATGATGGAAGCATAGTAAATAAAATACTTAGAGCAGAAAATAAACATGAGAAAGAATATAAAGTTACGGTTAACAAAAATATAACTCAAGAGTTTATAAATAAAATGTCTAATGGTGTTCGTATATTTAATCCTGTAACTAATAAATACGTAACTACTAACAAATGTCTTGTTACAAAGGTTAATAATCGTACATTTAAAATAGTTTTAACTCAAGGTTTAAATCGTCAAATACGTAGAATGTGTGAGGTATTTGGATATTCCGTTGAAAAACTTCAAAGAGTTAGAATCATGAATTTAACATTAAAAGGTATACCTTATGGGAAATGGAGAGTATTATCTAAGAATGAGGTATCTGAATTAATAAAATAAAGTATATCTAATTTTCAAAACTATGTATATATGATATACTATGCTATAGTTTAAAAACTTAATATGTATTTAGGGAGGAATATTTTTGTCATTTTTAATTTTAATAATAGGATTTGCATTACTTATAAAAGGTGCAGATGTATTTGTTGAAGGAGCTTCATCAATTGCAAAAAAGTTTAATGTACCTTCTATGATTATCGGGTTAACTATAGTGGCTATGGGTACAAGTGCACCAGAAGCTGCTGTTAGTGTTACATCATCTTTAGCAGGACAAAATGATATGAGTGTTGCTAATGTTGTTGGATCAAACTTTTTCAATGTTCTTGTTGTTCTAGGAGTTTCATCTATTATAGCTAAACTTCCAGTTCAAGAAGAAACTATAAAGAAAGATACTCCATTTTTAATATTAGTTAGTATACTTTTATTAGTATTTGGAATTAATTTAAAATTAGGAAGAATTGAAGGGTTAGCGCTTTTAGGATTATTTACTTATTTCTTAGTTAATACTATAAAATCTGCTAAAAAAGCTACAGAAGATGATTCTTTAGAAACTGGTGAAACAGCTATAGCTATAGAAACACAAACTAGTAGCGAAATATCTCTTCCTAAAACTATATTAGTATCTCTTGTAGGTATTGCAGGTATTGTACTTGGTGGAGATATGGTTGTAAATTCTGCAACATCTATTGCTACATCTCTTGGTATGAGTGCTAATTTAGTAGGACTTACAATAGTTGCTGTTGGAACTTCTCTACCAGAATTCGTAACATCTATTGTAGCTATAAAAAAAGGTGAAACTGAGATAGCTATAGGTAATGTTATAGGGTCAAACTTATTTAATATACTTTTAGTTTTAGGATTAGCGGCTGTAATAAATCCAATATCAATGAGTATGTTAGCTTTCATAGATATAATATTTATGGTTTTAATAACATTACTACTATATATGTTTATGAAAAAGAGAAATTCTCTTGTTAAAAGCCAAGGAATAATATTAGTAGCTTTATATATAGCTTATATGGCGTACACTATTATTAGATAACTTATAACCTGATAGTTTTACTATCAGGTTTTTTACGTATAAGGAAACTATATCATAAATATATTTTTTGATAACCTATGAATATAAGTAATATCAATAACTTTATAAACGTAAAAAATGATGTTTTTGAGCAACGGATGTATCCGTAGCGGTAGCAAGGATATATCGTTGGCGAAATGAGTGAAGCGAATTTTTACTATTTAATTATATTTAGAACGTATCGTTTATAAGTTAATAGTATTTATTAATTTAAAATATTTAGTATAATAATATATAAATAAATACTATTTTAATTAAAAGTTTTGAAAGGAATAAAATTATGTCAAAAAAAACAGTAGTTATAACAGGGTCGTCTAGAGGTATTGGACGTGCTTGTGCTATATTATTTGCAAAAAACAATTATAATGTAGTTATAAATTATAATAAATCAAAAGAATTAGCTGAAGAGCTTTTTAATGATTTAAAAGAAGCTGGATATTCTGTAGATATATTTAAAGCAGATATATCTAATAGATTTGAAGCTAATTCACTTATAAATCATTGTATAGGAAAATTTGGTAAAATAGATGTATTAATAAATAATGCAGGAATTAGTCAAAATAAACTTTTTACAGATATAACAGATGATGACTGGAATGAAATGATGGGTACTAATTTAAACGGTATTTTTTACACTACTCAAAAGGCACTTCAATATATGTTGCCTGAGTGCAGTGGTAAAATAATAAATATATCATCTATATGGGGAATGGTTGGAGGCTCTTATGAAGTACACTACTCTACTTCAAAAGCTGCAATAATAGGAATGACTAAAGCATTAGCCAAAGAACTTGGACCATCTAATATTCAAGTTAACTGTATAGCTCCTGGAGTGATACAAACAGATATGTTAAATGATATAGATGAGGAAATTATAGAAGGTTTAAGAGAAGAAACACCTTTAATGAGAATTGGAACAGTTGATGATATAGCAAATTGTGCACTATTTTTAGCTAGTGATAAATCAGATTTTATAACAGGACAAGTTATAAGCCCTAATGGTGGATTTGTTATATAAAATTCGCTTCGGTAACATCCGTTTCTTGAGCCACTGTGTGGGCTAATCATTTAAAAATGTTATTTATACATAAAAAGATGGTCATAAATTACCATCTTTTTATTTTTATAGTTATATTGTATTTATAGTTACTATAGGTTTTCTTAACATATAGTTTTTATCTACTTTTATATCTAATTTAAGTTTAACTATTTGTCTTGCATGTGGAGCTGATTCTATAGGTTCTCCATCTTCATTGTACATTTCCTCTATAGTAGCAAACATAGTTTCTTTATATGGTCCTATAACTTCAACCTTATCTAATACATTCATTTTATTTCTTTGCTCTACTATATATAAATCATTTTCTGCATCATAATCTCTAACTATACCAACAAAGTCATAGTTTCTAATATATGATGCACTTTCATAGTTATGAGCTTTATCACTTGGTCTATCAAAATAGAATCCTGTACTATAATCTCTATGGCTACCCTTTTTTAACTCTTCTAACCACACAGGATTAAACTTCCAGTTTTCTGGGGCTTCATAATATGCATCTATAGCCATTCTATAAGCTCTAACAGTAGTAGCAACATAGTAAGCTGTTTTCATACGTCCTTCTATTTTAAAACTTGTTATTCCACACTCTATTAATTGAGGAATATACTCTATCATACATAAGTCTTTTGAGTTAAAGAAAAACGATGAATCTATACCATTTATAACTTCTTCATATTCACCATTTTCATTTTCTTTAACTAAGTTATACTTCCATCTACATGGTTGAGCACATGCTCCTCTGTTTGCATCTCTTCCTGTAGTATAGTTACTTATTACACACTTTCCAGAATAAGACATACACATAGCTCCGTGTACGAAGGCTTCTATATCCATATCTTCTGGTACATTATCTCTTATAGCTCTTATTTCATCAAATGATAGCTCTCTTGCTGTTACTACTCTTTGAGCACCTTGTTCATACCAAAACTTAGCTGCTACAGAGTTACTTGTACTAGCTTGTGTACTTATGTGTACTTCCATATTAGGTATTGTCTTTTTAACTATTGAAAATACTCCAGCATCACTTACTATAACAGCATCTACACCTATTTCTTGAAGTTGTAAAAGGTATGGAGGAAGTTGTTCAAGTTCTTCACTTCTAGGTATTATATTTATAGTAACAAAAACTTGTTTTCCTAAGTTATGTGCAAACTCTACTCCTTCTTTCATTTCTTCTATAGTAAAGTTTTTCGCAGCAGATCTCATACCAAATATTTCTCCACCTATATATACAGCATCTGCTCCATAAGTAAAGGCTATCTTTAATCTTTCTAAATCACCTGCTGGTGCTAATAATTCTATCTTTTTCATTTTGTCTCCTTTATCTACCTATACTTTTATAATAAGTTATATTACCCAATTATAGTGCATATAAAACCTTTTTATTATATCATTAGTTTTTTAATCCTTCAATACTTTTAGGTTGGTAAGATAGTTTATAGTATTAATTTTGTATAGTTTAATATTTTTATAAGTATTAGTATATTATAAAAGGTAGTATTATCTATCTATTTTAATAATACTACCTTTTTATAACTTAAATTAGCCCATTATTTTAGTAATAAAAACAAAAATCTGCTTCTACACAGAATTGATTTCTACTTAAAAGACCACCGTAAGATATAGTTATATAATTCATTTGTGAATCTAAAATTTTATTTATTATTATTTTATAACCATCTACATCGTATAAGTTATCATTAGCATTAGGTTCATCAAGTTCAAGGTCTATTTTTGCCTCTGATGTCATAGTTATACCTCTTGTAAGTATTCTTATACATTGTTTATCGCTATTTTCTAATAATTTATCTAGTTCTCTTTTAGCTTCATTAGTTATTAATATACTCATTTCCATTTGCATCTTCTCCTAATGTTTAATTTCTTTTTTTATAATATCATTTTTAATAAAAAATAGGTAGAGTTATATCCACCTATTTTAAAAATTATTTTATATATTATTTTCATCTTCTACAAAATTTGGTTTTAATTTTGGAAACCCATATAATTTTTGTGTTCTTATAAGTATTATAAATATACTAAGAAGTAATATACCTTTTAATATACTAGATATACTTATACTCCACCATACTCCATTAAGACCTAATATGCTAGGATTTGATATTAAATATGCAAGAGGAATTCTACTTCCAGTTAAAATTATACTAACTAATGATGGGATTAAAGTTTTTCCAAGCCCTCTAAATGCTCCTGCTATTACTATTTCTATACACATAAATAACTGAGAGTATCCTAATATTTTAAGGTAATCTGCTCCTTTTAATATTGCTTCGCTTTCATTTATAAATATGCTAAATATGTATTTTCCTAAAAATACTAAAAGAATTGTATTTATAGTTCCCATAATTATAGCTATTAAAAGGGTTATTTTACATCCACGTTGAATTCTATCATAATCTTTTGAACCATAATTTTGACCAACAAAGCTAGATAGTGCTGCTGCTATACCCTCTGCACTCATCCATGATATAGATTCTATTTGAGACCCTACCTTTTGAACTGCTACGGCTACTGGTCCAAATGATGCAACTACTACGCCTAGTGTCATAGAAAATAGTGTAAATAATCCACTTTGTAATGCTACTGGTATACCTAAATTATACAATATTTTATAATAATTTAATTTTATATCTTTAAATGGGATAATCTTAAAATATATTTCTTTACTTTTTAATATTTTTAACATAAAACAACTTGTTACAACTATCTGTGCAACCACTGTTGCAATTGCAGCACCTGCTACACCCATACTTGGTATTTTACCTAATCCAAGTATTAAAATTGGATCTAGCACTATATTTGTTAATAACCCTATAGTATTTATTAAAAATGGAGTTTTACTATTTCCCATACCATTGAATATAGCAGTAAATACTGGATTTATAAAATAAAATATCATCCCAAAAGCTACTATTACTAAATACTCTTTTGACATAGATATTACATTTTCATTACCTAATCTAAAAAATCCAATCAATTGGTCTTTAAACATTATAAGGAATATAGTATATAAAATAGAAAGAATTATGTTTATTTCTATTGCTGATTTTATATATAATTTTGTCTCATCTACATCATGTTGACCCATACTCTGAGCTACTTTTACTTCTGCACCTACTTTTGAAATTGTAATAAACGCCATAGCAAGCCAAGTGAAAAATCCTGCAGTCCCTACTGCTGCTACTGCACTACTTCCAGCTTTTCCAACCCATATCATATCAATCATATTATACGCCATTTGTATAAATGAAGTTGCCATAATAGGAAGTGATAGCTTTACTAATTTTTCTGTTATTTTTCCTTGTGTTAAATCAATTCTACCTTTCATAATTTCACCTCTTATTATATTTATAAATATCTATATAATTGATTCTTATATTCTATAATATATCTTAATATATATTCTTAAATGTATATGTATTTAGATTACTTTAAAAGCGCAGAAAGTAGCCATATAAGTAATATATCTTTCGTATTCATTCCTATCGACTCTTAATGTCTTTTTCTATTTTAATTTTAACAAATAATAATACTAATTTAAATAAAAAGAGCCTATCAATCAATTAAAATAAACTTTTTGCTACTTAATATATTTTACCATATCTATATAAAAATAAAACCTTAAGAATTATATCTTAAGGTTTTATTATATTTAAATTTATTTTTTAGGATTTTTTACTCTTACGAAATACTTTGTATGAAGTAGTTCATGAGCTTTATGACTCATTGGATAATCTAGGTATTTATCATATATAGCTTGAACATAAGGGTTTTCATTTGATACTCTAAGTGCTAATGAACTATCTATATTATTTAATCCCTCTGCTCTTTGTTTTAGTGTTTCAACCCTCTTTTTAGCTTTAGGTTGTCCACCTCCACCTACGCATCCACCAGTACATGCCATTATTTCTATAGCGTGGTAGAATTCTTCTCCAGATCTTATTTTATCTAGCATTTTTGCAGCTTCTCTAAGACCATGAGCAACACCTATTCTAAGTTTAAGTCCATTAACTTCTACATCACAACTTCTAAATCCATCAAATCCTCTAAGTTCATGGAATTCTACTTTTTCTAGTTTTTGTCCTGTCATTTTTTCAACAGCCATTCTAGTTGCAGCTTCTATAACTCCACCAGTTCTACCAAAGATTATACCTCCACCAGTATATTCTCCCATTATTGAATCTATTTCTTCATCTTCTATTTCATTTAAGTTTATTCCTGAATCTTCAAATATTTTTATAAGTTCTCTAGTTGTTATAACATAGTCTACATCGTAGTTCATACCTCTTGAGAACTCTGGTCTAGATGCTTCATATTTCTTAGCAATACAAGGCATTATAGCAACAGATATAAGTCTATCTCTTGGTATACCCTTATCTTTTGCCCATAAGTCTTTTGCAACAGTTGCAAATATTTGCATAGGTGATTTTACTGATGATGGAACATCTAGCATATCCGCATAGTTTTGTTCTATAAATTTAACCCATGCAGGACAACATGAAGTAAGTATTGGAAGCTTAACATCTTTATCTCCTGCTATATGTTTTTCTAATCTATATTGGAATTCTGTTGCTTCTTCCATTATAGTTAAATCTGCCGCCCATGTAGTATCAAATACATAATCTACACCTAATTTTCTAAGTCCTGCAGCTATTTTTTTCTCAACATTTGTACCTGGTTCAAATCCAAATGCTTCACCTATAGCAACCCTTACAGCTGGAGCCATTTGAGTTATAACTAATTTATTTGGTGTTGCTAAATCTCTTAAGAATTTAAATGTATTATCTCCTGCAGTTATAGCATTTACTGGACATGCTGATACACAAGCACCACAGTGTGTACATCTAGTATAATCTATGTAATGTTGTTCTTTACGTTCTCCATCTATACAATCTACAGGACAGGCTCTCTTACAAGCACCACATCCTATACATCTATCTGTAATTGTAAGTTTTGTAAGGTGGTTACATTGTGAAGTTTTACATATGTTTTCGTCTATATGTTCTTCTATTTCCTCATAGAAGTTTCCAATAATTTCTTGTATTATATTATGTTCTTGATTTAGTTTGTCTTTTATTTCCCCTGATAATCTTCTTAATAGGTATACATCACGCATATTAGATCTTCCCTTACTTATACGATCTAATACTCTCCATATTCTATATACTTCTTCTTTAACTTCTGAGTACTTTTTATATATTTCGCTTTTGTTGCTATCTTCAATTCTACCTATTAAATAATCTACATAGAAAGTTGCATATTGAACTATACAATCGTCTTCAGATAGTATTATAATATTTCTACTGCTGTTTTTATCAAATAAATCAAAATCTAAAACTTTGTCTAAACTATCTTCAGTTAAAAATCCTCCAAATGGAATTCCAAGTTGCGCTGCTTTAAATTTCTTTTTGTCTAATATTCCCCCACAAATATCAATTATATCATTAAGCGTTGCATTTTCAGGCACTTCTATTATTCCTGGTTCATTTATTTTACCAGACACTGCAACCTTTCTTTTACCTTCTTCTGTTATTTGATTTAGTTCCTCTTCCCCAAAAACAGAAAATACAGATCCTCTAGAACTCTGTATAAGTGTAGTTTTTTTATCAGCCATCTCTTTAACTCCTTATTTGTAATTTTTGTCCCTTTTGTAAGTTTAATATTTAAAATATCATTTGTTATTTTATTAACTATAATTTTATCATATTTTAATATATATACATACATTATTTTGGACAAATTTCAAAAAAATAATAAGCCATATAGGCTCATTATTTTAAGTACTTATATAATTATTATATTTTTCTTTATTAGTTACTTAAAATATTAATCTTAAATTTTATCTACAAGCATAAGTATTTCCATCTACGACTTGAACCGCTTGTAAAGTAGGTGGGTTACCTATTATATATATAGTGTATATCTTATCTGGATTTAATGTTACTTTAAGTGGTAATACAACACTTTTATCAGTATTTAATACAACATTTACATTATATGTTCCAGGATTTAAATCTACATAATCTGTTCCTTCTCCAAAAGATATGTCTTCAAATAATGTATCACCATCAACTAATATGTCCACTCCTGGTGCATTTGGTGATAAATGTATTACTCTTACTGAGCTATAGTTTTGAGAAGGTGATTTTGATACTTTATCAGGTATAACTAATAAACCTAAGTTATCTAAATTTCCAGTAGCTGCTATAGTAAATATTTGTTGTGATGGCACATCAACCATTTGATTTATAACTGGTCTATCCTTTTGTCCAGCTAAATACACAGATACATTATATTCACCTTCATCTAAATATACGTATCTAGTAAAATCGCCAAATGCTAAATTACTAAAAACCATTTGATCATTAACATACACATCAACATTTGGTGCTTGAGGTGCAGCATGAAAATCTCTTACTAAGGAACTATTATTTTTTATTTCAAAGCAATCCATATTATATCCCCCTGTTTACACATTTAAACACGTTATATAGTATGTTACTTTTATTTATTTGGTTCCTTTATATTTTAATAATTAAAATTCCATAGGTATTAATTTATCTTCGCTATATCTTGCTATAGCGTATAAAGCATCAGATAATCTATTTATATATTTTATAAGCATTGGGTTTACTTCTTCTATTTTACTAAGAGATATTATAATTCTTTCAGCTCTTCTACATATTGTTCTTGCTATATGTAAGTGGGCTGATGCTAAGGATGTACCTGGTATTATAAATGAATCTATTCCTTTAGCCTCACCCATATACTTATCTATTATATTTTCTAAATTTTTAATATCATTATCAGTTACTACTTTGTTTAGTTTCTCTGTATTTTTAGTTGCTAACTCTGATCCGATATAAAATAAATCTCTTTGGATATTAAATAATACTTTTTTCTCATCTTCATTTATATAGTGCATACATAAACCTATGTATGAATTTAACTCATCTATTGTTCCATATGATTCAACTCTTATACTATCTTTGTCAACTCGTGTCCCATCGTATAATGATGTTTGACCTTTATCACCTGTTTTTGTATATATTTTCATGTTTTCACCTCCTTATGTATATTAATACCCATTATTTAATTATTAATCAGATTTTTAAGTATACTTTTTAACTTAATGGAAATAATTATGGTATCATTTCACATTATCATCATGAATTATTTTTCCCACTATATTAAAAGGCATGTAGCTTTGTTTAATTAAGGAGATATTATATGAAAAACAACTTAAACTACTTAAAAAATAATTTGAACTTATGTGGTTATACTTTACTTAGAGTAACAAATAATAAAATTCTTATATTTAAATCTTTTTATAAATATACTAAATGTATATATATATCCTGTATAGATAACCATATAGAAGTTAAAATAGATAAAGTATTTGATACTGCAGTTTATCCTGAATATATTGAAAGATTGATGGTTACAAAGAAAATATTTGATAATATTTCTGATTCTTTAAAGTATATTCAAAGAAGTATATTTGTATAGTTAAGCTAAATTTATTTAGCTATTTTATATTTATAGTACTTTTTTTATATTACTTATATGTTTATTATCTAATATAGACTATCAATTCAATTTTATAATAATATTTGGCTATGTTTTAATATAATGTTGAAATTATATAATTTTTGAATAATAAAAAAATCAAGAGCTGTATTTACTTATTCATAAAACTCTTGATTTAGTTCGCATTATATTAATATTGTGAACTAACTTATTTTAAATTTATCTTTATTTCAGTTACCAGTTCACTACTTCCATTTAAATTTTCTTTATATGCCAAAACTGTTATATATTTCATATCTTGACCTATATTATTTAAATAATAATCACCATCATAAGTATCACCACTTGACATGCCTAATCCTGCACCACTCAGTATATTTCCTTGGTCATCTTTTACTTCAGCATATAATCCTATATTTTCCTTAGATGATAAATTTAGATTAAGTGAAGTTTGAGTTAGTACAACTTTTTGAACTGTAATACCATCTTGTGTTACTTTTGGTCTTATTGTTTTTGTTTTACTTATATTAGATTTAACAGGGAATTCTAGTGACCAAGGACCATTAATATCTTCAATATGATTATATTCATGTGTCTCTCTATCGTAATCTACTGCTTCTAAGTTAAATTCCATTTTAAATATATCATACTCATTACTTTCATCTATAAATGGCTTAAAATCTATTAGCATATTACCTTTCAAAGTGTATTCATCTATGTAGTGAAATCTAGGATAAGCAAATGTATAATTTTGCATTTTTTTATTATTTATAGAAAATTCCCAATCTCGTCCTACTAACTCTAAGCTATCAGCAAATGACTCTCTAGGATCATAAACAATAGTTTTTGCATATTTACTTTCTTCAAATGGGACATCCGTTTTTAGTTCTAGCTCCATAAATATTTGATTCTTACTATATACTACTTTATCAATCTTTACAGTAAGTCCATCTTTAGAAAATGATTTATTTACTTCTGTATAGCTATCTAATAAATTATCATTATTATTTAGAGAGTTTTGTATCATTTGTAACATACTTCCTAATATAGGTACATTGTAAGCCAGTGATTTATTTAAAACTCCTACACTACTTAATCCAATTCCAACTATACAAATACTAGCAGCCACTGATATATTTTTTTTGAATTTATTTTTAGTTTTAATTTGTGTTCTCATTTTTTTCTTTAATTTATCTTTATCAATATTTAAATCCTCGTATTTATCTAAATCCATCTCAATATTATTTAATAGTTTAAAATTATCTTTCATAATTTATATCTCCTTATAATTTAAAGTTTTTTTTATTTTCTTTCTACCCCTAGATAACCTACTATATAAGTTTGTAACATTTGTTTTATTTGTTTTGGCTATCTCCTCAAGTTCATAACCCTCAATATAGTATTTAATAAATAATTCTTTATCTTTATTATTTAGACAACGTAAAATATCTTCTACATCTTCATTTATCTCTAATTTTACTAAGTTTTTATCTATATAGTAAATTTCATTGTTTATTTCTGTTTGTTCATATTTAGCTAAATACTTTTTTCTGTAATTAATTGATTTATATTTAGCAATGGCACATATCCAATTTTTAAAGGTGTTTTTATCCCTATCATATCCATCAATACTTTCCCAAATAGATAGTAAAACATCATTTATACATTCTTCTTCGTAATTTATTAAAGTCCCCAGATGATTTCTTACTACTGATGCTATAATTCCACCATAATTATCTATCAGCATATCCATTCCCTTAGGATTTTTCTTCTTTATATATTTAATTAATAGGTTATTTTGCAATTTATACTCCTCCTAATATTTTATAAAAGCTTTTACATTATTTAATTCAATTTTAATTAATAAAATCTGACATAAATAAAAAAATAATTTTCATTATTTTTTAATTTGCAACTCATTTAATAATTATATCTAAAAAAAGGCACAAAAAAAGATGCCATAACTGTATTTATAACACATTTATAAAACCATCAATCATTCTATTTCTAATTCACATTATCAATCACATTAATTCTTTGCATAGTAAGCTAAAGATTTGGATGTATAGATTTAAAGGTGTATCTACTAAGTTTTTATCAAATTATATGGCTTGGTATAAATGGCTTGAGAGTTTTAATGATGATAAAGAAATAATCAGAACTAAGAATATGCTTATTCACAGTGTTATACCTTTTATAGATACTAAAATTAAAGGATATAAAGGTAAGATTGCAGAATTTATATAATTTTCATAAAGACTGTTATAAATAATTATGTCTTATGATATTATTACTACAATATGGTAATAAGGAGGGTTTATGAGTAAAAGAAATAAAATCATAATAAGTGTAGTAATATTGTTTTTATTAGGAGTTATTGGTATTTGTAAATTTAGTTTTAGTAGTGGATATAAAATATATATTACTAATAATACTAATAATACTGTTGAAAAATTAGAACTAAAATATAAGGTTGGTAACATAATACAAACCATTTCGCAAATAGAATCTAAAAAATCTTGGAAAGATACTATTGATACTAATGCTATTCAAGGAGGAAATTCAATAATTTTAACATACAAAGATAATAAAGGTAATTCCTATGAAGAATATATAGTCGGATACTTAGAAAAAGGTTATAACGGAAAGGCTAATGTAGTTATTAATAATATTGATGAAAATGGAAAATTAGAGATAACTATTAAATAAAATTAAATGAAAATTAGTAAAAAGTATGGATATGATATTCCATACTTTTTTAAGTTCTAAATCAACAATTTAATCTAACAGAGCCTAGATAAAAAATCACTGACATAGTAAATTAGTTTATTTATTATTAAATTTAATATTGTTTATAATTAAGCAACTTGAAAATATTATTAATAAAATAACACCTATAAAAGATATAAACCCAAATATTGTATACAGTAACTCTGTAAATAAATTACTACCAGATGAACCACCAAAGACTATATATGTTGCCTGAAATAATATTGGCGTTTGAAGTAACGTAAGTATAAAACTTCCTAAAATACAGTATAGTAACTTAATATTCTTTGAATTATTCATATTTTACCCCCACTTTTTATATTCAAAATAATTAAAATAGCTATAATATTTACTACGTAATCTATTAATAATGCTAACCAAAAGTAGAGGTATATGCCCCTACTTTTTTCATCTGTTAAAATATGTTATAAAATCAACATTAATTTAAAATGTAGCCAACAAATAAAAAAGAATGGCTTTCGCCCTCCTTCCTATTCATAATCATAACTTAAATCTACAAGTTCATTTCCATGATATGTTAAAGTTAATTTTTCAAGTCTATTACTAGCTTGTCTATGATATTCTTTCCAACTACTAGCCCCTAATTTTTGTGTGAATAGTTCCCAACCTTCATTTTCTAGTAACTTTTCAAATTCTTCTGTTGGTATACTATTCATAAAACGTCTTAAATAGTGTTCTTCACTTTGAAATTTAGCATCTCCATAAGCCATTGCATTAATTTGATTTGTATCACTTGTAAAAAGTATTTCTATTCTTATTCTATTTCTTTCCCAATGCTCCCAACTATCTCCATAAGAAGGGTTTGTTCTTCCGTTTACTTCTTCCCAGCCTTCGGCTTTTAGTATTTCTCTTACTTCGTCTAATGGTGAATTTAATAGGCCTAAATAATATTCCTTATCATTCTCTTGTTCTTGTAATAACTCGTATTCATCGTTGTATACTTCATCACCCCAAAGGAAATTTCCAACTATTGCCGTTACCGTTCCTAGTATAAGTAAAGCTCCAATGCTTCCTACTACTAGCTTTTTAGGTAAGTTAAATTTCATTTTTTACTCCCTCCATTTCCTATTCCTCCTATATTTCTATAATTATATTATACAATTTTCACCAATAAAAATATAGATTTCATTTAATTATATACTTTGTGACTTTGTTACATATATTTTTATTTTTGGCTATGTTTTAGCATAATATTGAAATTATATAAATTTTGAAATAATAAAAATCAAGAGTTGTATTGTTCATACAACTCTTGATTTAGTTCGTATTATATAACAATTGCGAAGTTAATTATATTGTATCATTTTCAACACTAGAAAAAAACATAGCCTAATATTTAAATTTTATAATTTCACTTCTTTACATATTTTTATTTTAAGCTTTCTATTTTATTACTCTATAAAAATTCTCTTTTTATTAGTATCTCCTATATATAAATAATTAAATACATTGACAAATAATCTATAGATGTTTATTATTGTATTAAGTACTTAATACAATAATAAGGAGGGATATATGTCTTTTGAATTTGATAATAATAAACCTATATATCTTCAACTAGTAGATATAATCAAACTTAAGATAATATCTAAAGAGCTAAAACCTGGTTCTAAGTTAAGTTCTGTAAGAGATATGGCTCAAGAATTTGGTGTAAATCCTAATACTATGCAACGGGCATTATCTGAACTTGAAAGAGAAAATCTTTTATACAGCCAAAGAACAAGTGGAAGGTTTGTAACTGATAATGAAGATAATATAAATCAACTGCGTGAAGAAGTAGCTAAGGTTGAAATATTATCTCTATACAATATACTTACTAAACTTGGTTACAAAAAAGAAGAGCTAATAGAATTAGTTATAAATAATTTAAAGGAGATGAGTTAATGGACAATATCGTTGAAATTAAAAATGTATATAAAAGTTACTCAAAAAAAGAAGTTATAAGTAATATGAATTTAAATATTCCTAAAGGAAAGATTGTAGGGCTTTTAGGTCCTAATGGAAGTGGTAAAAGTACTTTGATAAAGCTTATAAATGGGTTACTTCAACCTAATAGTGGTGATGTGCTGATAGATGGGATAAAGCCTTCTATAGAAACTAAGCGTATAGTATCATATTTACCAGAGCGAACTTATCTTAATGATTGGATGAAGGTTTCTGATATTTTAAACTTTTTCAATGATTTTTATGATGATTTTGATATAGATAAAGCTATGGATATGGTAAAAAGTCTTAATATAGATATTAATGAAAAGCTTAAGACTATGTCTAAAGGAACTAAGGAAAAAGTTCAATTAATACTTGTTATGTCAAGACATGCAAAGCTTTATATACTAGATGAGCCTATTGGTGGTGTTGACCCTGCTGCTAGAACTTATATCCTTAAAACTATTATTACAAATTATTGTGAAGATAGTACATTATTAATAGCTACTCACTTAATAAGTGAAATAGAAAATATATGTGATGATGTAATTTTTATATCTAATGGTAATATTGTTTTACAAGGTAATGTAGATGAAATTAGAGAAGAAAAAGGAAAGTCTATAGATGCTTTATTTAGGGAGGAATTTAAATGTTAGGTAAGTTATTAAAATATGAATTAAAAGCTACTTCAAGAGTATTTATACCTCTTTATATAGCAATACTTGTTGTCTCTATAGTAAATGGATTATCGTTAAACTTAGAAATATTAAATATTCAAGGTTTAGCAACTATTGTACTTATGTGTTTATTCATTTCATTATTTGTTATTACTATAGTTGTTACTATACAAAGATTTAATAAGAACTTGCTTAAAGATGAAGGTTATTTAATGTTTACCCTTCCTGTAAGTTCTAAGCACCTTATTCTATCAAAATATTTAACTTCATTAATATGGACATTTTTAAGTTTTGTTGTAGCATTTTTATCATTTACTATAATCTTTATGATACCAACTTATAAGTATTTTGATTTTAGTTATTTTATAAATGAATTTAATTTATTGTTTTCAAATATGTTAAATCTTAATATATTAGGTCAATTTCTTAAGATAATATTATTAATGATTATTAGTTATACAATCTTTATATTTAATGTATATTTAGCTCTTTCTGTTGGACAGTTACCAATATTTAATAGATTTAGAAATGTATCTTCATTTATAGGATTCTTAGTTATTAACTTACTTATATCTTATGCTCAAAATATAGTTAGTTTATTTGTAAATGATGCTTCTGTAAATATTGAAGCTATTGATAATATTAATTATGCAATTAATAGTGTAACATCTATTGTTTCTAAAGGTCTTAATATAGCCATAGTAATTAATCTAATTATAATATTAGTATTATTCTTTGCAACAACTTATATATTAGATAAAAAATTGAATTTAGAATAATAAAAAGGATTATAGCTTTGATAAGTTATAATCCCTTTTAATGTAAAATCTTATATTCTTAAATCATCTTAATAATGCCTAATATTTAGACTAATATATAAATATTATTTTCAACTCATAAATAAATCTATTATATCGTCTTTAGATAAATTCTTTAGTGTAGAACTATTATCTAAGTTTCCATTAATAACATCTTCTATAAGCTCTTTTTTAGTTTCTTGTAAGTTTATTACTCTTTCTTCTGCTGTACCTTTTGCTATAAGCTTTATTACATTAACTACATTCTTTTGACCAATTCTATGAGCTCTATCACTTGCTTGATCTTCAACAGCTGGATTCCACCATGGGTCAAAGTGAACTACTATATTTGCACTTGTTAAGTTTAAACCTGTTCCTCCAGCTTTTAAAGATATTAAGAATACTTTATTATTATTTGTATTAAATTCTTCTACTAGCTTTACTCTATCCTTTGCACTAGTTTTACCATCTAAATAGCTATATGATATATTTTCTTCGTTTAATCTTTTACCTATAACTTCTAGTACTTTTGTAAATTGAGAGAATACTAATATTTTCTCATCACTTGAATCATTTATAATGTTAATTAAAACATCTAACTTAGAGTTTTTACCTTGGTAGTTTTTAACCATAAGTTCTGGTGATAAACATAGTTGTCTTAATTTTGTTAAATATGAAAATACAGTTATATTGTCTTGATTATTTTCTTTTATTTTTCTAGTTATAAGGTTTACATATCCTTTATATGCTCTTTTATGTTCTTTTTCTAAGTCTATTATAATTTTTTGCTCTATTTTATCTGGTAATTCTGTTATAACTTCTTTTTTAGTTCTTCTTAGTATAAACGGTTTTATAAGATTTTTAAGCTCTATAATATTTTTATCGTTATTTACAAATATACTTTTAAACTTTGATTTATTATATAAGTATCCTGGCATTATAAAGTCAAATATTGACCAAAGTTCCATTAAGTTATTTTCTATAGGTGTTCCAGTTAATGCAAATTTAACTTTAGCATTTACATTTTTTATAGCTTTTGTAATAATTGCGTCTGGATTTTTAATGTTTTGAGCTTCATCTATAATACAATAATCAAAGTTTATATTTTTATATTTATCTATATCATTTTTATAAGTTGTATAAGTAGTTAGTATAACATCGTAGTTATCTATATTATCTAATATCTTTTCTCTTTCACTTTTTGCTGCATGTAAAAGTCCAACTTTTAATGTTGGAGCAAATTTTTCTAATTCATTTTTCCAATTGTATATAAGGGCTGTTGGTGTTATTACTATACTTTTTTTATCTTTATTAGATAGTAAAAAAGCTATTGTTTGTATAGTTTTACCTAGACCCATTTCATCAGCTAGTATTCCTCCAAACTGATAATCTGATAAAGTTTTAAAGAACTCAAATCCACTTACTTGATAATCTCTAAGAGTTGCATTTAAATCTTTTGGAATTTCATAATTTTTACTTTTAACTTTATCAAATTTCTTAACTACATTAGATACATATTTACTACCATTTACAAAGCTTAAGTCTTCATCTTCTATAAGTTTTTCTAAGTATATAGCTTTGTTATTTGGTATTTTCATATTATCAAAGTCATTGTATATATTTAATATATCTATTAATTTAAATGCTTGTTCTATGTCCTTATCTTTTAAGTCTAAATAAGCTCCATTTTTCATTCTATACAATCTATTATTATTTTTATATGAGCTAAATATTTCTCTATATTCATTTGAATCTACTCCCTCTATATTTAGCTTCATACTCATGTATCCATTTCTTGATTGAGATATATCCAGAGTTATATTAGGATTTATAGTTATATTTTCGTCTATATATTCGTCATTAGTTTCTTTATTTAAATTCTCTAATCCATTTAATACTGTAGCTACTATATGGCTACATATTTGAGGTTTAGTGTTTGATAGTAAACTGTGACAATCACAACTCATATTTGATATTACTCTTGTTTTTGTGTTTATACTTATTATTGCTGTGTAGTTGTTTCTATGATTTTCATCTATTACAGTTGCATAAAAAGTTATATTATCACCATCTACTTTTGAATAATCATTTATAACTAAATTTCTTTTAAAGAAAGAAAATCCTGTATTAAATTTATTTTTATCTGTATGAGATCTTATTATTTCTTCTATTAAATTTGAGTACATTTTTAATGTCCTTTCATTTTTAGCGTTAATCTCTATTATACTCATAATTTTAATATTTAGATAGATATAAAATTATAAAACTTATTTTATTAGGTTTTAAAGTTAAATTATATGATATTTTAAATAAGATTAATAAATTTAAATAAATAAAAACACTTATAGATAAAAGGTTTCCTTTTAAATATAAGTGTTTTATTAATATTAGTTAGATGACTTAACTAACATTCCTGCAATTTTTTTACCTAACTCTAAACACTCTGTGCAATCATCTTCTAATGCTTCGCGTATTATAAGACCATCAAATATTACATCACAACCATACTCTTCCATTCTGCTCATCCAGTCTCTCATCCATTCACCATCTCCCCAATCGTAAGAGCCAAACAGTACTGCTTTTTTCCCTGATACCTTGCTTGATATACTTTCTATAAATGGTTCAAATTCACTTTCTTCTAGCATTTCTGCTCCCATAGCTGGGCACCCTAATATTATTATGTCTTCATCATTAAATATATCTGAATTAGCATGAGATACGTCTATTACTTGAGCTTCTACTCCATTTTCTTTTATCCCTTGTGCTATTAAATTTGCCATTTTTTCAGTGTTACCTGACCCTGACCAATATACTATTTTCATTCCTTTTCCTCCATATTATTTAATATATTTATCAATTAATTGATAATAATTATCACTATCGTTAATTAAATAATATATTATTTTTTTATCAATGTCAACTAAAATATGTAAAAAAGGCTAGAGATAAGTTTTATACAAAATCTTATTTCTAGCCTTTTTATTTTATATTAACTATTTAACCATAGCGTTATATTCTTCTTCGTTCTTAGGAACTGTTATTTCTTTATTCTTTAACTTTGTAATTGTTTCTTCAACTAAATCTAATATATCTTGAGAAACTAAGTTTTTAGTAGTATCAGGTACTCCTACTGCATTTTCTTCTAATCCATAAGTTGTAGTTGTTCCACCTTCGAATGTTCCATTTACATATGATTTAACTGTTTCAAATACACCTGCATCAACTCTTTTTATAGCTGAAGTTAATACATTTTCTGGTGCTAAATCACTTTGGTCTCTATCAACACCTATTGCATATTTACCATTTTCCTTAGCTGCTTCTATAGCACCTGTTCCAACGTCTCCACCGCAAGTGAATACTATGTCTGCACCGTTTGAGTACATTTGGTTAGCTATAGCTTTACCTTTTGCTTGATCTGTAAATGAGTTTGCATATTGAGATTGAACTTTAGCATCTGGGTTAGCTGCTTTTACTCCTGCCATAAATCCATATTTAAAAGTATCTATAACTGGTAATTCCATACCACCTATAAATCCTACGTTATTTGTTTTAGTAGTTTTACCTGCTATTAAACCTGCTAAGTATGCTGATTCTTCAGCTTTAAATAATATACTCTTTACATTGCTAGCATCTTTTAATTCTTTATCAACTAATACAAAGTTTTGTTCTGGATATAATTCAGCACCTTCTTTTATTGCATCAGCTAATTTCATACCTACTCCAAGTATTAAGTCTACGTTTTCATCAACTAATGTTTCTATATTTGTTGCATAGTCTGAATCTTGCTTTGATTCTAAGTATTTAACTTCTATACCTAATTCTTTTTCAGCTCTTTGAAGTCCTTCCCATGCACTTTGGTTGAAACTTTGGTCGTTTACTCCTGCTACGTCAGTTATCATTGCTACAGTTATTTTATCATCTTTTGCACTTTCTTTACTTCCTGAGCATCCTACTAATAATGATGCTGATACTACTGTTGCCATTGCTAATGTTGCTAATTTTTTAAATGTCATCTTCTTAACCTCCACATATGATGTCTTCCAAAGTTAAAAGATATTTGCAATAAAAAATCCTTTTACCGGTTCATTGCCGGGTGTCTGCAGACCACCTTCCG
>OMGY01000703.1_pt1 | contig 36611 bp, 26 predicted proteins | sample 1674461 | NCBI WGS metagenome assembly OMGY01 (sample SAMN05578579, study PRJEB25193) | human gut metagenome | biome: Human Microbiome; feature: human-associated habitat; material: feces | host: Homo sapiens | place: USA:Birmingham | reverse complement strand
GAAATTAAAATGCCAAAGGTAAAAACAAGCAGAGCAGCTGCAATCTCATCGCAGTGCAGCGAATTGCAGAACGCGCCGCTGAACTGGCACATTTCATTGAGGGCAAACGCTTCAAACTCTGTAATGGTCTGCGCCTTATGTTCCGTGCGGATATGGCGAATCACCTCCTGCATTTCCGCAATCGTATTTTTCCGCTGAAAGATGATGCGCTTCGGGGTAAGCTTTGCAAAAACGTCGGTCATCGCTATATTCACGGTTCCCAGATCGCCGCTTAGATGCACCTCACAGTCGATGCCGTGTTCCCGCAGATAGACAAGGAGTGCGGGATCCGCAATGATATAGCTCTCGAAGCCGATCCGACAGCACTTCTGGATGATTCCGGTGATTTCGGCGTACTGTTCCGGGAGATAGTACAGGGAATTAAAGGTCAGATGAACCGGCTTTTGATAACGGCGAACCATCTCCGATAAGATTTCCAGCTCACTGTACGACCCGATCTGTACATTATAACTCAGCACTTCTCTCCGGTTCAGCGCCATGACCGTGCCGTATTTCTCCGCCCAGGAAAACGGAACGTAACCGCAGAAAAGCTCGTCCGCACCGGCTTTCACATAGCGGATATAATCGTCCACGGATCCAAGTCCTGCTGTAATTTTCATGTTTTCGTCTTCCTCTCCTGTTTTCTCTTATGATCTCCCTGCTTCCTCTCCGGAAATGCAGCATCTTTTTTCGTTCCCATCAGCACATTTCTACAGCAGATTCAGGACAAACCGTTTCACTCCATGTGCTGCATATGCCCGTCCCATTTCCGCCGGATTCTGGAACAGCGCGGGGGCCAACGCAAAAAGAGAATTGTATCGTCCCATCATCTGCAGATGCTTCGGATAAAGAAATGCCTGCCGTTCACAGTACCGTAGGCAGTCCGTCACCTGCTCCTGTGCGCCCCGGTTTCCATTGACACATTCCGCGTACAGCGTACAGTGCTGTGAGGTATTGGTCTGGTAAAACGGGAAATGCAGACTGTTTTCCCCTGAAGGAAATATCTGTGGGAAGCCGAAGCTCTCCCACTCGTACCGATCGATTCCAAAGTTTTCTTTTAAATACGTTCGATAGAACTCTGCATTCAGACTGTTTTTACGAAACAACGCGTCATTTCCCTGCTTATACTTCATGCGGGGATCTTTTTTTCGCTTGTTCAGCAGAATACCAAGGCAGACCGTAAAATTTTTCCGTTCTGCCGCCAAAGCTACTGTTCCCCAGTCATTTACGACGATTTCCAGTTTCTCCTGATGCTGTCCGCACCAGTTATCCAGCATTTCCAGCAGGTATTCTGTCTCATGGCGTTTTCTCTCTTGCAGGATGGGAAAGACAAGTGTCACAGCGAAATGCTCCCGGCAGGCTTTTTCAATCAGTTTTTGCAGGATACGCTCTGACGGAAACAGATGCGGGCAGAAGGCATTTCCGAAATACAGGCGGTCCGGCTGAAAATCCAACGCTGGCGTGATTTGATTTTTCCGAAAATACATCGTAAAAAAGGCGGGTGCATCCAGTTTCAGATATTTTTCATACCATGCGGGGCAGTCAATCTCCAGTGCCAGTTCTGGTTTCACCAACGGATTTCCTTCCCAGGCTCCGCGCCGGATCTCCTCAAATGTATTCCCCTGGATCAGCGCAAACCACACCTGTTTCTGTTCTTCCAGACTTTCAAAGTGCTGCGCATCCTCCCTGGCCGGATATCCCGTCATCTCCTCCGCGAGCACTGCGTCGTCACCTTCCGTCTTCCAGCGGATATAGCGGCTGTATTGCATCGCAAGGTGCTGTACCTCTCTGCGGTATGCTTCCAGTTCTGTTGTAAACGTATAAACCGTAAAAAACTGCTCCTGTTTTTCACGCACCAGGCGTGCATCGCAGATCGGAAGCCGATGGTACGATGCCGTATGATAATCATAAAACGCCAGTTCCGGCGGCTCCTGTTTCTGCGCCTCGGATGCCGGATGCGCAAGACGGATCTGAAAGCCTTCTTCTGCAAGCGCCGTAATCCGCACTTCCATCGTTCCCCAGTATCCCGCCAGAAGCCCGAACGGAAGCATCGGAATAAATGCCCAGTCATCGATATTTACTTTTGCTGTCCTTCCGTCTTCCATTCGCTTCTCTCCGTTCCTTTTTCAAACTCTCTCCAGTATACGCACTTTCCCGCGAAAACACAATCCATAAAAACAGAAAATCCACCCGCATACACGGATGGATTTCCCCCTTTGCTTATTTTCTATTTTGTAAAGGTATCAATCAGATCTTTCGCACCCTCATAACCCTGGCTTTCGAGTTCGTTCTGGTACCACTCGTCTACGCCGTCCACTGCTTCTTTGAAGGAATCAATGTCCATGTCGTCGTAGTTTGTGATAGTTACGCCGTTCTCGTTCTGCCAGCGGTCCATGATTTCGTCGTCGCCGGCGCGGTTGATCCCGCGCTCGTACTCGGTTGCGAGGCGGCCGCACTCATCGATCACTTTCTGCTGCTCCGGTGTCATGACGCCTTCACATCCCCTTCCTGAGTCTGCTGTAGAGCGGCCATTTTACGCATATGGTACCAATTGACCTGCTTCTTGGCTTCCCGAATGACCAGATTACAGGACAATAGACTGAGCTGGGCAATGTGTGCCTGTTTCGCGGGAACACTAAGGATACCTCCGAGCCACTGGTAGGCATCGTGCTTGCTCATATAGCCGTGCTTGTATAATTTGTCGAACTGGCGGTGCGCTTCCGCCCGCAGCTCCCGCAGTTCCCGGTTCGCCACAGTTCCAAGGGGTATCTTGGTGCCGCGCTGGACACGGACATAGGAGTCGCACACAGGGTAGTTCTTGCACACGTAGAGCATGTCGTTGCGCGCATTTTCCCGGTAGATGCCATCGGCACTTCTTAGAATGGTATGACTGCCGCAGTAGGGACAGCGAGGGGCGGTTCTGTCGATTCCCTTTCGTTTGTTTTTAGGTTTCATTGTGATATACCTCCGTAAAATTAAAAAATACCGGAAGGAAGCAATACTAAAGCACGCTCGATGGGGTCGGATCCGACCGAGGCCTAAAGTAAGCAACCTTCCGGTAATCATGTTCAATTGACTTGCACCATTGGGGACCGCTATAACAACGCTAAGTCCGTAACGATTCCGCTACCCACCCGGGTGCGTCAAACGCCGGGAGCTCTTCCGGCGGATCGAAAGCCTGGGTGCAAGCCCCTGCCACACTTGCATTGTAGCACCCGGGTTTCAGATAGTCAATGGTTTGGGAAACGAATGAAAAAAGTTCTACTTATCGCACAATTTCCTGCTTCCCATACCCATTTCAGGCTCAGATTTCGTCATTTTCATCATCGTCCTCAGCGCAGCTACCCTCACGGCGCTTTTGGAAGATATGGATGCCGATAAGGACACCAACAGCAACGATCAGACCGCCGCCAAACAGTGCTAGATGTGCGATGGGAATGATGTGTTCTGTCGCTGATTTTTGCTTTCCAAGAGTGTCCGAGTGAACATTTCCACCACACACTTTTCATCGACTTTCTTGACACTTGTGTCGGGAGCAGAGAGTTTTTTTCGTAATCCCATTCAGCAAGCAGTTTCCTGTCCGTTGTGGCTAAATCATTGTATCCTTCAAGAACCGCCCTGTCCGCACAAACCGGGCATACTGTTCCTTTTACACGGGCATTGATAACGGACTTCCACTCATTACCGCAGGTCTTACACTTCCACCAAACATTGCGTCTTGATTTTGCGTTTACCTCATCAGGTAATAGAGGATGATTTCTTTCTGACCACTCGGCGGCAAGGTCAGGGTGCGTAGTCGCCAAGTCATTAAATCCTTTGAGCAATGTATATCCGCTACAATACGGACATCTGCTCCCACCGGAACGGGTTGAAATAAGAGTGTGCCACTCGTTTCCGCAATTTTTGCATTTCCACCAAGCCTTACTGTTTGCAAAGGCTGTCACCATTGTAGGCAGCAACGGAAGATTTCTGTCAGACCATTCAGCAGCAATATCGGGATACTGTGAAGCAAGGTCATTGAATCCTGCAAGGACTTTATTATGTGAGCAGTATGGACAGCCTGTGCCGTTTACCGTTCTGCTTTTAACGCTTGCTTCCCATTCGTGTCCGTGTTTACATTTCCAAATAATCTTCTTATGAGAAGCAACAGAAACCTCAGTAGGTTTTAATTCGTTCTTTTCAGACCACTCCTGAGCCAGCAGGGGCTTCAATGTGGCTAAATCATTGATACCCTCTATTACTCTCGCTCCTGAGCATATCGGGCATTTCTCGCCCTTTGAGCGAGCTTTGACGCTCGTTTCCCACTCGTGTCCGCAAGCACCTTTCCACCATACTCTTTTATTTGAACCGAAGGTTATCTTATCCGGTGTCAGCGGTAAATTCTTCTCTGACCATTCAGAAATAAGCTCCGGGTGAACGCTTGCTAAACTGTTGCTCATAGTACAACCACCCCTTCCTCTGTGATTATCCTCATTATATTGAGAAAAACGGGATTGGTGTAGTTTGCGATGTAGCCCGAAAACTATGAGAAATGAAAGAAGCTCCTGAAAAGCCGTAACTTCTCAGGAGCTGTGTGAAACTCAAAATTATGCGATTTTTTAGTCTCTGCACCGTTTTTAGCACCGATTGGTGTAAAATTGGTGTAAAGAGGTAAATTTATTCGGTTTAGAAAGTCCCGAAACCCGCATAAACACTGGTTTTTTTCGACTTTTACTTGTCGAGGGGCTTCATTGTGGGGAACAGGATAACCTCCCGGATCGTATCGGCGCCGGTGAAGAGCATGACGGCGCGGTCGATGCCCATGCCCATGCCGCCCGTGGGGGGCATGCCGTATTCCAGCGCGGTCAGGAAATCCTCATCCAGCATCTCCGTCTCGTCGTCGCCCCGCTCACGCTGCTCGACCTGCTTCATGAAGCGCTCCCGCTGGTCAATGGGGTCGTTCAGCTCGGAATAGGCGTTGCCCATCTCGCTGCGGCAGATGAAGAACTCAAAGCGCTCGGTCAGACGCGGGTCCTCCGGGCTGCGCTTGGTCAGCGGGCTGACCTCGACCGGGTACATCGTGATAAAGGTCGGCTGCACCAGATGCTCCTCGACCTTCTGGTCGAAGCAGGCGTAAAGCGCGTTGCCCCACGTCTTTTCGGCAGCCTCCGCCAGCTCGACGCCGACTGCCTTTGCCGCAGCAACGGCCTCTGCGTCGTCGGTGATCGCACCAAAATCAACGCCGACATATTGCTTGACGGCATCTACCATCGTCAGCCGCGGCCAGCCGGGGGTCAGATCGATCGTTTCGCCCATCCAGTTCAGCTCATAGGTTCCGAGGTATTTCTGGGCGAAGGTGGTGTAAACGCCCTCAGCGATGTCCATCATGTCGTGGAAATCGGCGTAGGCCTGGTAGAGCTCGACCGTGGTGAATTCGGGGTTGTGCTTGGGGTCCATGCCCTCGTTGCGGAAAATACGGCCGACCTCGTACACGCGATCCATGCCGCCGACGATCAGGCGCTTCAGAGGAAGCTCGGTCGCGATACGCATATACATATCGATATCGAGCGTATTGTGGTGCGTAATAAAGGGTCTTGCCGCCGCGCCGCCCGCGATGGTATTGAGAACGGGCGTTTCGACCTCGATATAGCCCATATTGTCCAGATAATCCCGCAGATGCTTGATGAACTGCGAACGGATGATGAAATTCCGCTTGACCTCCGGGTTCACGATCAGATCGACATAGCGCTGGCGGTAGCGCGTCTCCTTGTCGGTCAGGCCGTGGAACTTCTCGGGCAGCGGCAGCAGGGACTTGGACAGCAGCGTGATGGTCTTCGCGCGCACGGACATTTCGCCGCGCTGCGTGCGGAAGATCTCGCCCTCGACGCCGACGATATCGCCGATGTCGTATTTCTTGAAGCGGTTATATTCGGCCTCGTCCATTTCGTCCTTGCGGGCGTAGAGCTGGATGCGGCCTGTTTTGTCCTGCAAGTCGCAGAAGGACACCTTGCCCATGCCGCGCTTGGACATGAGCCGGCCCGCAATGGAGACGGGCTTGCCCTCCATCTCGTCAAAATGCTCCTTGATCTCCTGTGCGGTCGTGGTGCTGACGAAGCGGGTGATGGCAAACGGGTCCATGCCCTCCGCCTGCAGCTGCGCGAGCTTTTCGCGGCGGACCTTGATCTGGTCGCCGAGGCTGACCTGCGGGGCCGCGTTCTGCTGATTCCTGTTTTCCTGTTCCATAGCTATCCTCTTTTTCTGATTCGTTACTTTTCAACCGTCAGGATCTTGTACTTGAGCACGCCGATGGGGGCCTCAACCTCGACAATGTCGCCGACCTTGTGGCCGAGCAGCGCCTTGCCGAACGGGGAATCGTCGGAGATGCGGCATTCCATGGGGTTGGCCTCCTGCGAGCCGACGATGGTGTACTCCTCTTCCGCGTCCTCGTCGACGTCGAGCACGCGCACGTGGCTGCCGATGGTCACGACGTCCGCCGCGACCTCGACCTTCTCCACGACCTCGGCGTTCTCGATCAGGTCCGTGATCTCGGCAATGCGGGAGTAGAGCTTGCCCTGCTCCGTCTTGGCCTCGTCATACTCGCTGTTCTCCGACAGGTCGCCGAACGAGCGCGCCTCCTTGATGAGCTCCGCGACTTCTTTCTCGCGGGTCGTCTCGAGGTAATGCAGTTCTTCCTTGAGCGTGTCCAGACGCTCCTGACTCATCTTATATCTGCTGTCGATCGCCATAATCCGTCTCCTTATATCATTGAAATTTCAGTATATCTCCGTTGATTCAGCGCAGCGCAGCGATCGCTGCCTCAAGCTGCGCATCGACATCGCTGTCCGCGGCCGGGGCCACAACGACATCCGGCACAAGGCCGCCCTGCTCGGACAGGTCCACGCGGTTGGGCGTGAGATACTTCCGGCTCGAGATGTGCACGGCGCTGCCGTCCGGAAGCGCGATGGTCGTCTGGCTGCGGCCCTTGCCGGTCGTGTTCTGGCCGACGATGGTCGCCCAGTCATACTCCTGCAGCGCGGCCGCGAAAAACTCCGCCGCACTGTAGGTATTGCCGTTGACGATGACCGCCATCGGCACTTTGACGCAGACGCTGTCGCTCTGCGTGACGGTCTCTTTTCCGTTGCCGTCGACGCTCACGAACAGGTCGCCCTGCGGCAGCAGGTGATCCAGGATCGTGATGAGCTCCGAGAGCAGGCCGCCGGGGTTATCGCGCAGGTCGAACACCAGCGACTTTGCGCCGAGGTCCAGCAGCTTATCGACTGCCTGTACGGCACGGCTGCCGCCGCCGGTCTCAAAGTTGCGGATCTGGACATAGCCGACGCCGTTATCCATGAGCTTATACGCCACGGGATCGGTGTAAATGACCGTACAGTCGAGCGTGACGGTCTGGCTCTTGCCGGCGGAGTCCTGAATGGTGAGCTTGAGCGTCTTGTTGAGCTTGGCGCGGATGGTGCTCTGCACGTCCGAGAGCGTCTTGCCCGTGACGTCCTCACCGTCGATCGCCGTGATGATGTCCCCCTGCTGGAGGCCGGCCTTCGCCGCGGGCGAGTCGCTCGTCACGGCTGTGATGCGAAAGCCCTTCGTCTTGTCGTCGAGCTGGATGGTCACGCCGATGCCAGCGTACTCATTGTTGGAGTACATCTGATAGGCCTTGTATTCCTCGGCCGTCATGTAATAGCTCCATTTATCGCCGATGGCGCTGATGATCGCGCTCGATGATGCATCGCTGATCGCCGTATCGTCCGCGTCGCCGATATAGTCTTTATCCACGACCTGCTTGACCTGCGCAAACTTCAGCGCGAGCTTATAGTTGCTGCTGCCGCCGAACTTGCCGACGAAGATCATCGACGTGACCAGCGCAGTCACCAGAATACAGATCACACAGGCAAGGATACTCGCCCTCCAGCCATGCATTCTGCCGCTTTTTCTGCGGGCGGGCACTTTTTCCGACGCCTGTTCCTGTGGCTTGTGTTCGTCCATGCTATCCCTCCGGGTCCATTTGCCGCCTGCATCGGGCAGCCCCAATGCAGCAGATGAGCCGGGCAGCCATTTTCCGGCTGCCCGGCAGTTTCATTCAGTCAAAATATGTCCGATCAGCGCGCATAGTTGAGCGGGTTCTGGCGCACGCCGTTGACCGTGACCTCCCAGTGCAGATGCGGGCCGGTGGAGTTGCCGGTCGAGCCGACATAACCGATCGTCTGGCCCTTGGAGACCTTCTGGCCGGAGGAGACCGCGATGGAACTCATGTGGCCATAGAGCGTGGTGATGCCGTTGCCATGGTTGATGACGACACAGTTGCCATAACCGGACACAGCGCCGGCCGTGATGACCGTGCCGCCGTCGGCCGCAACGATGCTCGCGCCATAGCTCGCGCCGATGTCCACACCGGAGTGATACTTCTGCGTGTGATAGATCGGGTGGTAGCGCCAGCCGAACTCCGACGTGATCGTATGGCAGGACGGGCACGGCCACATCATGGAGCCGGTGGCGCCGTTGTCCTTGCCCGCATCATAGCTGGGGTCGTTTTTCTTGTTCGCCTCTTCCTGGCGGCGCAGATCCTCGACCTGCTTATCGATCTGCGACTGCACGTTCTGCTGCTGCTGCTCGTACTGATCGTAGACGCTCTTATAAGCGTTGATATCCGACTCCAGGCTGGCGAGCAGCGCGTTGGCCTCGGACACCTTCTGCTGCAGTTCGACCTGCTTGGTCTCCAGCTCGGACTGCTTATCCTGCAGCTCGGTACGGGCATCCTCAAGCTCCGCCTTGACGGTCTCGACCTTTTCACGGGCGGCCGTCATATCGGCCTGCACCTGTTTATTATATGCAATGACCTCGCCGACCATGTCCATACGGGCAAGGAGGTCGGACAGACTGGTCGCCTCGAGCAGAATGGCGATGTACGACATCTGGCCGTACTCCTCAAGATGGCGCACGCAGCCGCGGAAGCGCACCGTCTGGGCCTCTTCTTCCTGCTTGGCTTCCTCGAGCTCAACGCCCTTGTCCTCGATCTGCTGGTCATAGGCCGTGATCTGCTGCTTTACAACCTCGATCTCCTGCTGCGCCAGATCGTTTTCCTGATCCAGCGCGGCCTTCTGATCGACCACACTGGCCTTCTTGGAGCGGAGATTGTTGATGGTTTTCTGCTGCTCCTTCTGCTTGGCCTGCAGCTCCTTACGCTGCTGCGTGAGCTGGTTGATCTCCGACTGCGACGCCGCGCTGGCATTGATCGGGATCAGCGCCGTCATGAGCGAAACGATAAAAATCAACGCAAGCAGCACACAAATGACGGATCGAACGACTTTGCGGTTCATCTTCATTCGATTTCCTCCTTAAACTTTCAGATAGTTGCGAATGGCCGTGAGGCCGCCGAACACGCCGACGAGCACACCCACGCCAAGGAACACCAGCAGCAGCGGCAGCGCCACGGATGCAAACGGGAGCACCGTGATGATACCGGCCGCCATGGTGGACATGATCTTGCTGACGATCAGGCTGTAAAGTCCCCACTGGAGCAGGAACGCGACCAGACCGCCGACCAGGCCGAGCACAAGGCCCTCGACCACAAACGGCAGACGGATGAAGCCATTCGTCGCACCGACCATCTTCATGATGGCGATCTCTTCACGCCGGCCGAACGTGGCCAGCTTGATGGTGTTGGTCATAATAAACAGGGACACCGCGATGAGGATCACGATCAAAACGACGGAGACAACGCTCACAATGTTCCGGAACGTAATAAAGTTTTCCGCGTAATCCAGGTGCGCAGTCACATCGGCGATGCCGTCGACATTCTTGAGCGCGGCCTGCGTGTCCTTCATGAGCGACAGATCGTCGAGCGTCACGACGTAGCGATGACGAAAGACCGAGGCGTCAATGTTGTCAAAGAGGTCGGAGTCATACTCGGCCTCGAACGTCTGCATGGCCTGCTCGCGCGTGACGAATTCGACCGTGGCGACATTCGGCACCGCGGCGACCTGGGGCTCGATGGCCCGGGCCTCGTCCTCCGAGAGCGTCTCATCGACGTAGGCAATGACCTCGTTCTGATTTTGCAGGCGGTCGATGTTCGCGTCGATGTTGAGCGTCAGCAGCGAAAAGCTGCCCATGATGAGCAGGCACGCGATGATGATCGTGATCGACGCGAAGGACATGAAACCGTGCGTGAAGATGTTTTTCACGCCCTGCGTCATCAGGTAGTTGAATCTATTCAGCTTCATATCCGTAGTACCCGTCCAATCCGTCACTGATGACTCTTCCGGCGTCGATAGAGATGACGCGCTTGGAAAAAGCGTCGACCAGTTCCTTTTCGTGCGTCACCACGAGGACCGTGGTGCCGAGCTCGTTGATCTTCTCCAGCAGCAGCATCAGCTCCAGACTGCGCACCGGGTCGAGGTTGCCGGTCGGCTCGTCCGCGATGATCATGCGCGGATTGTTCACGAGCGCGCGGGCGATGGCCACGCGCTGCTGCTCACCGCCGGAAAGCTCCGCCGGAAAGCGCTTTTCCCGGTCGGCCAGGCCGACCAGCTCGAGCACCTGCGGCACGCGGCGGCGGATCTCCTTGTTGGAAGCTCCCACCACGCGCATGGCAAACGCAACGTTTTCATACACCGTCATTTTGTCGATCAGGCGAAAATCCTGAAAAATGACGCCCAGTGTCCGGCGCAGCTTCGGCAGCTTGCGGCGCTTGATGCCCTGCATGTCAAAGCCGTTGACCGTGATCTGTCCGGATGTGGGGCTCAGCTCGCCGGTGATCAGTTTGATGATCGTCGTCTTGCCGGAGCCGGACGGTCCGACCAGAAACACGAACTCGCCCTCGTTGATCGTAAAACTGATCCCATTGAGGGCCGCAGCCTCCGTGTTCCCGTAGACCATCTTCACATCGTTCATTTGAACCATAAGATGTCCTCCAATATGTTGGGCTTACGCCCGCCCGGGTAGGTCTCAGAACTTGGCAGTGTTCTGAGAATCGAGGTATTGCTTTACCATGACCGCGACCTTGAAGAGGATTGCATCCTCAAACTCGCGCAGATCCAGGCCCGTGATCTTCTTGACTTTCTCCAACCGGTATACCAAAGTGTTTCGATGGACGTAGAGCTTGCGCGCCGTCTCCGAAACGTTGAGATTGTTCTCAAAGAAGCGATTGATCGTGTCGAGCGTGTCCTCATCGAGCGCCTCGATGGGGTTTTTCTTGAACGCTTCGGACAGGAACATCTCGCACAGCGTCGTCGGCAGCTGATAAATGATGCGGCCGATGCCGAGGTTGTCATAGTGAATGACCGGCTTCTCGTTTTCAAACACCTTGCCGACCTCGATGGCGACCTGCGCCTCCTTATAGCGGTCGGCCAGCTCGCGCAGGTGGTTGGCCGTCGTGCCGATGCCGATGACCGTCTGCACGTGCAGCTCCGTGTGCACGGCGCGCTCAATGCTCTCGGCCAGCGCGCAGACATCCTCCGAGGTCTCGTCCGGCGTCATTTCCTTGATGACGACAATGTCCGACTCGCTCACGCTGAGCACGAAATCATGCTGCCGATCCGGGAACATGTTCTGGATCAGCTCGAGCACAGCGATATCCGTCACGTTCACCTGACGCACCAGCAGCACGGCGCGCGGCACGCCGGTGGTAAAATGCAGCTCCTTGGCGCGCACATACACGTCGCCGGGGAGAATGTTGTCCGAAATGATGTTCTTAACGAAGGCGGCCTTATTGTGCTTTTCCTCAAAGTTCGTGCTGGCCTCCGTCATGCCGACGGCCGCGAGAATGCAGATGCTGCGCGCCGTCTGGTCATTGCCCTCGACAAACACGGCATACTCAAAACGCGCCGTGCTGGCAGACAGAATCTTATACGTGCGTGCGTCCGTTGCAAACAGCTGCTCCTGCACTTCACCCACCGCGGCCTGAAAGTCATCCAGGCGCGAGCCGATCATCGAAAGCTCACTGCAGGCAATGACAAACCCCTGCTCGTCTACAACACCAATGCAGCGCGTGGTGGCATCTTTCATCTGAACGATCACGCCCTGAAAAATTCTGCTCGACATATCTTTTCCTCCTACGAACGGCCGCCGCAGTCTCCCACAGCACCTACCAATTTCCTACTTTACATAATAGACGATTTATGTGCATTTTTCAATAGAAAAATGGTCGTTTTTTGTGAATAATTTTCGAAATTTCGTGAGATAGTCGGATAATTTCCCGAACTTTTGTAAATTATCACGAAGCTGGAAGCGAGAAAACGAGCATCGCCTCAGCGGGCTGCAATTCCCGGTAAGCGCCCGGTGACAGCGCGGGATCGAGCGTCAACGCCCCGATCGACAGCCGGTGCAGCTGCAAAACGGGCGTCCCGCAGCCGGCCAGCATCCGCTTGACCATATGATATTTCCCTTCATAGACCGTGACGCGGCAGCCCCCCTGCTCCGGCAGCAGCTCCAGCCGGGCGGGCAGGCACTGCGTCCCGTCGCCGAGGACAACGCCCTGTGCAAAGCGGTCCACATCCGCGCTCGTGGGCTGTCCATCCGTGCGCGCGAAGTAGACCTTCGGCACGTGCTTTTTCGGCGTGATGACACGGTGGACATAGTCCCCGTCGTCCGTAACGAGCAGCAGGCCGGTCGTGTCCTTATCGAGCCGCCCAGCGGGCACGAGCCCGAAGCGCCGCAGCTCCGGCGGGAACAGATCGAGCACCGTCGGCTGACTGCGGTCGGCCGTCGCGGTGAGGACGCCGGCGGGTTTATGGAGCATATAGTAATGATATGCCTGATAGCGCAGGATCTGTCCGCGCAGGCAGACGACAGCGGTCTCCGCGATCTTCTGCTCCGGCGCGCGGGCGGGCACACCGTCGACCGTGACCTCACCGCGGCGGATATACGCCTTGGCCTCGCGCCGGGAAGCGGCGCCGGTATCGGCCAGATATTTGTCCAGACGGATCATGCGCGCCCCTCCTTTACGGCCATTGGATGTATTATAACATATCCGACGGCAAATTTGAATAGGCTTGTTCCGAGGTGTGGTTATGAAGCTCAAATCCTTTCACTGGACAAGACGGACGGTCGTGTATGCGCTCATCGGTCTGGCCGTGCTGCTGGCGCTGGCTGTCATCTGGCGCAGCAACGGCGGCGTGCTCTCGGCGCACTACAACGTCACGACGACGGACGGGCGCATTGCCTATCTGCAGGCGCTCGGCTGGGAGGCGGATCCCGTGACGGAAACGGCGCAGGAGATCGTGATCCCGCGTGTGTTCAGCGGTGTATTCAGCGATTACAACGCCCTGCAAAAGCAGCAGGGATTTGACCTGTCCACTTACGCCGGCGAGACGTGTACAGCCTATACCTACCGCGTGACGAACTACGAGGGCTCGACGGACACCGTGCTCGCGCAGCTGTTCGTCTACCGCAACCGCGTCATCGGCGGCGACATCCACGCGACGGCGATGGACGGCTTCATGCACGGTCTGCGGTGAATGGGCGAAAAAACTCCCGGCACGAATGTGCCGGGAGTTTTGGTTTCGTTCGGGTTCAGGCAGATGCCTTGGGGCTCAGGCGAGCGCCGTCCAGCGCTCAATGCCGGTCAGCTCCGTAAAGGTGTGGCCGACCGAGGCCTCGGTGACTGCGGCGTAGTACCACATGCGCCTGGCGTGACGTCGGTAAAGTGCGACGCTGCCTGCGCATTGGCCTGCACGAACGTCAGGTCGCAGCTGCGGCCAAGCACGCGGTTGAGGATAGTCACCGCCTCGGCGCGCGTGATGGTCTGGTTCGGGTGGAACGTGCCATCCGCATAGCCGCCGACCAAGCCGTTGGCATAGGCCGTAGCGACCGCATCATGACACCATGCGCTGTCTACATCGGCAAACGGCATGCCCTTGGACGTGTTCGCACCGTAGATCCCGGTCAGAATGGTCACAAATTCCGCGCGGGTGATGGGCTTGCTCGGCTGGAACGTGCCGTTGCTGTAGCCCTTGATGGCGCCGGCATTGGCCAGCGTGCTGACCGCGACCGCGTACCACTTGCCGGCCGGAACATCGCTGAAGCCATTGTCGCTGCGGTCATACTGCTTGTGCGCCTGTGCGGTCATGAGCTCATAGAGCAGCTTGGCCGCCTCAGCGCGCGTGAGCGTGCCGTTGGGCACAAAGGTGGTCGCGGTGCGGCCGGAAACATAGGCGTTGTGGTTGGTCGTATCCAGCAAGCCGGTCGACTGCGCCGGCTCCGTGCCGGTGCCGCTGCCGCTGTTGTTGCCCATCTGGGAAATGTACTTTTCCAGCAGCGCCATCGCCTGCTGGAGCGTGATGGTGCGGCTGTTGTAGAGCGCACAGATGATCGTCACAATGTTCTTCAGGTTCATATTCGCCGAAGAAATGAGCTAAGACAGCAACTGCGCGATCTGATCGTTTGTGAGGATGCTGCCGGCAAAGCCCGTCAGGATGGCATTGATGCCGGTCTGCGTCATACCAAAGGCTTTCAGGATCTCGGCAAGCGCCTGCTGGGCGGCCTCGCTGATCGCGCCGCCGGCGGCAATGTCGCCGATGACCTGACCGAAGTTGATGTTCACCGTGTTGCCGGTGATGGCGATGATGCCGTGCATGTAGTTATTGTTGCTGGCGATGTCCTTGAACAGATCGCCCACGTCCACGTTCACGATGCCGTGGATGAAGTTGCTGTTGCTGACGATGTGATCGACAAGATCGTTGATGTCCACGTTCACGATGCCGTGGATGAAGTTATCGTCATTGGCGATGTCGATCCGGCTCAGGATCTCACTGAGCAGGCCGTTGTGCAGCTGGCCATAGGCCGTGTCGGATGTGCTGGTCTCCGCCTCCGTGGCGTCTGCCGCGAAAGCCGGGACAGCAGCGAGACTGAATGCCAGCACCAGGGACAGTATCAGGCTCAATGTCTTGCGCATTTTTTCATGGAATTTTGCCTCCTTTAAGTTCCAAGCAAACATACATGGAAAAGGTGGCGGCAAAATGTCGGACACAGGTGTCCGCATCCCATCGGCGCGAAGCAAGAAGCCTTTTTTAACCACGAAATATAGGCCGCAATTATTCAAAAAGCATTTGAAAAGTGATTAAAGTTTCGCGTTTGAAACAATTTTATCGAAAACAAAAAATTCCTCTCCGGCATCTGCCGGAGAGGAATTCAGAAAGCTGGAATTACTCGTTGATGGCGATGACAACACCGGAACCAACGGTACGGCCGCCTTCACGGATAGCGAAGCGCAGGCCAACCTCGATCGCGATCGGGGTGATCAGCTCGACGTCCATGTCGACGTTATCGCCGGGCATGCACATCTCAACGCCCTCGGGGAGGCTGATGACGCCGGTCACGTCGGTGGTACGGAAGTAGAACTGGGGACGGTAGTTGTTGAAGAACGGGGTGTGACGGCCGCCCTCTTCCTTGGACAGGACGTAAACCTGGCCCTTGAACTTGGTGTGCGGGTGGATGGACTTCGGAGCAGCGAGGACCTGGCCACGCTCAACGCCCTTCTTGTCGACGCCGCGGAGCAGGCAGCCGACGTTGTCGCCAGCCTCGGCGAACTCGAGGGTCTTGTGGAACATCTCGGTGCCGGTGACGGTGGTCTCCTGGGTCTCCTTGATGCCGACGATCTCGACCTTATCGCCAACCTTGACGGTGCCACGCTCGACACGGCCGGTAACGACGGTGCCGCGGCCGGAGATGGTGAACACGTCCTCAATGGGCATCAGGAACGGCTTGTCAGCAGCACGGTCCGGAGTCTTGATCCAGGTGTCAACAGCGTCCATGAGCTCCCAGATGCACTTGTACTCGGGGGCCTTCGGATCGGTGGACTCGGAGATCAGAGCGTTCAGAGCGGAGCCCTTGATGATCGGGGTGTCGTCGCCCGGGAAGTCGTACTTGTCGAGCAGCTCACGGACTTCCATCTCGACGAGCTCAAGCAGCTCGGGATCGTCGACCTGGTCAACCTTGTTCAGGAACACCAGAACGTACGGAACGTTGACCTGACGGGCAAGCAGCAGGTGCTCACGGGTCTGAGCCATCGGGCCGTCGGAGGCAGCGATAACGAGGATCGCGCCGTCCATCTGAGCAGCGCCGGTGATCATGTTCTTGATATAGTCGGCGTGGCCCGGGCAGTCGACGTGCGCATAGTGGCGGCCCTTGATCTCGGTGCCGTCAAGGCCGATGCGGTCGTCGGTCTGGTACTCAACGTGAGCGGTGTTGATCGTGATGCCACGAGCCTTTTCTTCCGGAGCCTTATCGATCTGGTCGTAGGCAGCGAACTCGGCGCTGTTCGGGTCAGCCAGGGACAGAACCTTGGTGATCGCAGCGGTCAGGGTGGTCTTGCCGTGGTCGATATGGCCGATGGTGCCGATATTGACATGGGGCTTGGTTCTATTGTACATCTGCTTTGCCATTAGAATATCCTCCTAATTCTAAAATAATGTTGTGACTTACTTTCTTATAAGGCACATTGTGCCGGTTGCGCAGGTCAGTTGCTGCCGTGGATGATCTTCTCCTGAAGAGACTTCGGCAGCTCTACGAAGTGGCTGGGCTCCATGCTGTAGGTCGCGCGGCCCTGCGTTTTGCTGCGCAGGTCGGTCGCATAGCCGAACATGGATGCCAGGGGCACGTTCGCCGTGACGATCGCCGCACCGTTGCGGATGTCCGTGCCGGCGATCTGGCCGCGGCGGGCATTGATATCGCCCATCACGTCGCCCATATAGCTTTCCGGCGCCGTAACGACGACCTTCATAATGGGCTCGAGGAGCGTCGGGCCGGCCTTCTGGCAGGCCTCCTTGAATGCCATGCTGCCGCAGATCTTAAACGCCATCTCGGACGAGTCGACCTCGTGATACGAGCCGTCGAGCAGCGTGACTTTCACGTCAACGACCTCGTAGCCCGCAAGCACGCCGGCCTGCATCGCGCCCTGGATGCCCTGATCCACACAGGGGATAAACTCTTTCGGGATCGCACCGCCGGTGATCTGGTTGATGAACTCGTAACCCTTGCCGGGCTCGTTGGGTTCCACCATGAGCTTGACGTGTGCAAACTGGCCTTTGCCGCCGGTCTGGCGCGCGTAGCGCGTGTCCACCGTAGCGGCCTTGGTGATGGTCTCCTTGTAAGAGACCTGAGGTCTGCCGACATTCGCCTCGACGCGGAACTCGCGCAGAAGGCGATCGACGATGATCTCCAGATGGAGCTCGCCCATGCCGGCGATGATGGTCTGACCCGTTTCCTCGTCCGTGTAGGCCTTGAAGGTGGGGTCTTCCTCGGCAAGCTTGCCGAGGGCGATGTCCATCTTCTCCTGCCCGGCCTTGGTCTTGGGCTCGATTGCTACGCGGATGACCGGTTCCGGGAACTCCATCGACTCGAGCACGATCGGGTACTTTTCGTCGCAGAGCGTGTCGCCGGTCGTCGTATTCTTGAGACCGACCGCCGCCGCAATATCACCGGAATACACCTGCGTGATATCCTCGCGGTGGTTGGCATGCATCAAAAGGATGCGGCCCAGACGCTCGCGCTGGCCCTTGGTGGAGTTCAGGACGGATTTGCCGGCTTCGATCGTGCCGGAATAGACACGGAAGAACGCCAGACGGCCGACGTAGGGGTCGGTCATGATCTTGAAGGCCAGAGCAGAGAACGGCTCGGAATCGTCCGCGGAGCGGTGCTCGACCTCATCCGTCTTGGGCACCGTGCCGGTGATCGGCGGGATGTCCAGCGGGGACGGCATATAATCGACGATGGCGTCCAGCAGCTTCTGCACGCCCTTGTTCTTATAGGACGTGCCGCACACGATCGGGACAAACTTGACCTGCGTCGTGGCCTTGCGGATGGCCGCCTTGATCATTTCGGTGGGGACTTCCTCACCTTCCAGATACATCTCCATGATCTCGTCGTCGAAATCGGCGACGGCCTCAAGGAGCTGCGTGCGGTACTCTTCGGCCTCGGCGCGCATGTCCTCGGGGATCTCCTCGACGCGCATATCCTTGCCAAGATCGTCGTAGTAGACGTCCGCCTTCATCTCGAGCAGGTCGATGATGCCGCGGAAGTCCGCCTCGGAGCCGATCGGCAGCTGGATCGGAACAGCGTTGCAGCGCAGGCGCTCGTGCACCATGTCGACAACGTTGTAGAAATTTGCGCCCATGATATCCATCTTGTTGATGTAGATCATGCGGGGAACATTGTAATGGTCAGCCTGTCTCCAGACCGTCTCGGACTGCGGCTCAACGCCGCCCTTGGCACAAAGGACCGTCACGCAGCCGTCGAGCACGCGCAGGCTGCGCTCGACCTCAACGGTGAAGTCGACGTGGCCCGGGGTGTCGATGATATTGATGCGGTTGCCCTTCCAGAAGCAAGTGGTCGCAGCGCTCGTGATCGTGATGCCGCGCTCCTGCTCCTGCGCCATCCAGTCCATGGTGGCGGTGCCTTCATGGGTCTCACCGAGCTTGTGGTTGACGCCCGTGTAGAACAGAATACGTTCCGTCGTGGTCGTCTTACCGGCGTCGATGTGCGCCATGATGCCAATGTTTCTTGTGTTTTCAAGGGAATATTGTCTGGGCATAATTGATAGCTCCTAGTCGGAAGATTACCAGCGGAAGTGCGCGAACGCCTTGTTGGACTCGGCCATCTTGTGCGTGTCTTCGCGCTTCTTCACAGCAGCGCCGGTGTTGTTGCAGGCATCCATGATCTCGCCTGCGAGGCGCTCCTTCATGGTCTTTTCACTGCGCTTGCGGGCATAGCCGGTCAGCCAGCGCAGGCCGAGCGTCTGGCGTCTCTCAGGACGCACTTCCATAGGAACCTGGTAGGTCGCACCGCCGACGCGGCGGGCCTTGACTTCGAGGCTCGGCATGATGTTATTCATGGCTTCGGTAAACGCATCGAGCGGTTCCTTGCCGGTCTTTTCCTTGATGATGTCAAAAGCATCGTACACGACCTTCTGAGCAACACCCTTTTTGCCGTCGAGCATCACGCTGTTGATGAGCTTGGTCACCAGAACGCTATTGTACATCGGATCCGGCAAAATTTCTCTTTTGGGAACGTTACCTCTTCTGGGCACTATACTTCCCTCCTTCATTAAAAAATGACTTCACAGGTACTCGAAGATGCGGTGCATCTCCGTCTGCGCCCCGAGGTTAACGAATACATATATATCAGTTAACAACAGGGCAAAATTTGCTGTTGGAACTTACTTCTTTCCTGCCTTCGGCCGCTTGGCACCGTACTTGGAACGGGCCTGCATACGTCCGGAAACGCCCTGGGTATCGAGCGTGCCGCGGATGATGTGGTAACGAACGCCAGGAAGGTCCTTGACACGGCCGCCGCGGATCATAACGACGCTATGCTCCTGCAGGTTGTGACCGATGCCCGGGATGTAGGCGGTTACCTCGTAGCCGTTGGTCAGACGCACACGGGCGATCTTACGAAGCGCGGAGTTCGGCTTCTTGGGGGTAGAGGTACGCACGGCAGTGCAGACGCCTCTCTTCTGAGGTGCGCTCAGATTGGTCTCGCGGTTCTTCAGGGTGTTGAGGCCCTTCTGCATGGCGGGAGACGTGGACTTGTAGGTGACTTTCTCTCTGCCCTTTCTCACCAACTGGTTAAAAGTAGGCATGGTTTTCCTCCTTTCCTCGAAAATGGATCTATTTATACGATGCCAAAAAACAGCATCGGATAAACCGTGATTCTGCCGGAAAATTTTCAGGAAATCCCGGCCATTTTTGTGCTTTTTACACAGGCATGACAAATCGGTGGGCGCACGCCCACGCAAAATAGGATTTTAGCATATTGCACAAGATTCGTCAAGCATTTTTATTCAAGACGGAAGCGAAAATTTCACCGGGATATGCAGGCATATCCCGGTGAAACGGTTGGTATTTGGTCGTTTAAAGCGCGTTGGAGATGTTGGCGAGATCAGACAGATCCACGCCGTCGTCCTCCGGCTCCGCGGGGACTGCCGGCTCCTCATTCGTCTCGAAGTTGCGGTAGCAGGCAAGGCCGCTGCCGGCGGGAATGAGCTTGCCGATGATGACGTTCTCCTTCAGGCCGACGAGGTGGTCGATCTTGCCCTTGATGGCGGCATCGGTCAGCACCTTCGTGGTCTCCTGGAAGGACGCGGCCGACAGGAAGCTCTCCGTGGCGAGCGACGCCTTCGTGATGCCCATAAGGACATGCTCAGCCGTCGCGGGCGTGAGCTCGGTCTCCCCTGCCGCGATGCGCTCGGCGATCGCGCGGTTGGCCGCGCGGAACTCATGCAGATCCACAATGGCGCCGGACAACAGGTTCGTGCTGCCGGAATCGTCGATACGGACCTTGCGCATCATCTGGCGGACGATGATCTCGATGTGCTTATCGTTGATGTCAACGCCCTGCTGACGGTAGACCTTCTGGACTTCCTGAATGATATACTGCCGGCAGGCATCGACGCCGCAGATACGCAGCACGTCGTGCGGGCTGTACGCACCGTTCGAAAGCGGCTGGCCCTTCGTGACCGTGTCGCCGTTGGCGACCAGAATGCCGGCGGAGTACGGCAGGTTGTACGTGACGGTCTCGCCGTCGGCCGGGTTCGTAACCGTGACCGCATAGATGGAGGTCTTCTTCGTCTCCTCGATGCTGACGACGCCGGGGATCTCGGCGAGGGTGGCCATCTTCTTCGGCTTGCGCGCCTCGAACAGCTCTTCAACACGCGGAAGGCCCTGCGTGATATCGTCGCCGGCGACGCCGCCGGTGTGGAACGTACGCATGGTCAGCTGCGTGCCCGGCTCGCCGATGGACTGGGCGGCGATAACGCCGACCGCCTCGCCGATGTTGACCGGCTGGCCGATGGCCAGGTTGATGCCGTAGCACTTGGCGCAGACGCCGTTGCGCGCCTCACAGGTCATGACGCTGCGGATCTTGACTTCCTCGATGCCGTGCTCTTCGAGCGTCTTGGCATCGTCGGGCATGAGCATATGGTCGGTATCGAACAGCACCTCGCCGGTCTTGGGCGACACGACGGGCTCGGCCGGGTAGCGGCCGTGGATGCTCTCGCCGAGGCTCTGGACTTCCTGTCCCTTGTCGAACACGGCGCGGGCCATGATGCCGTCGGTCGTACCGCAGTCATCCTCGCGGATGATGACTTCCTGCGAGACATCGACCAAACGACGGGTCAGATAACCGGAGTCGGCAGTACGCAGTGCGGTATCGGCCAGGCCCTTACGGGCGCCTCGGGACGAGATGAAGTACTCGAGGACGGACAGGCCCTCACGGTAGTTGGCCTTGATCGGGATCTCGATGGTCTTGCCGGCGGTGTTTGCGATCAGGCCGCGCATACCGGCGAGCTGACGGATCTGCGCCATGGAACCACGGGCGCCGGAGTCCGCCATCATATAGATGGGGTTGAACTCATCGAGGCAGTTCTGCAGGGCCGCCGTGACGTCCTTCGTGGTCTTCTCCCACTCGGACACGGCCAGACGGTAGCGCTCGTCCTCGGTGATGAAGCCGCGCTTGTACTTCTTCTCGATCGCAATGACCTTCTTCTCCGTGGCGGAGATGAGCGTTTTCTTCTCCTCCGGGACGGTCATGTCCGCGATGGAGATCGTGATGGCGCCGATGGTGGAATACTTGTAGCCGAGCGCCTTGACGTTATCGAGCACTTCGGTCGCAACGGTGAAGCCGTGCTTCTCGATGCAGCGGTCGATGATCTTGCCGAGCTGTTTCTTGCCGACCTTGAAGCTGACCTCGAGGTCGAACATGTGCTCGGGGTCGGTGCGGTCAACGTAGCCAAGATCCTGCGGGATGGGCTCGTTGTAGATGATGCGGCCGACGGTCGTCTCGATCGTGCGGTGCAGCGTCTCGCCGTTGACCTCGCGCGCCACGCGCACCAGGATCGGCGCATGCAGGCCGACATCGCCGTAGTTATAGGCCATGATAGCTTCATTCGGGTCGCGGTAGACCTTGAGCGGCTTATAGCTCGGGAGCTTGCTGCCCTCAGCCTCGGCCTTCTTGTGCGCGGCGACAAAGTCGTCCGCGTCGACGATCTCATTGACCGGCAGATCGGTATCGCCAGCATCGGTCACGAACACCTGCTCGGCGCCCTTCTCGGCCTTGCCGAGGCGAACGTAGGTCAGGTAGTATGCGCCGAGGATCATATCCTGCGTCGGCACGGTGACGGGGTGGCCGTCCTGCGGGCGGAGGAGGTTGTTTGCCGAGAGCATGAGGATGCGCGCCTCGGCCTGCGCCTCCGCGGACAGCGGGACGTGGATAGCCATCTGGTCGCCGTCGAAGTCGGCGTTGAACGCGGTGCAGCACAGGGGATGCAGCTTGAGCGCACGGCCCTCGACCAGCACGGGCTCGAACGCCTGAATGCCCAGGCGGTGGAGCGTCGGTGCGCGGTTGAGCATGACCGGATGATCCTTGATGACGACCTCGAGCGCGTCCCAGACCTCGGTGCGCTGCTTGTCGACCATCTTCTTGGCGGACTTGATGTTGTTGGCAACACCGTCCTCGACGAGCTTTTTCATAACGAACGGGCGGAAGAGCTCGATGGCCATTTCCTTCGGCACGCCGCACTGATAGAGCTTCAGATCCGGGCCGACGACGATAACGCTTCGGCCGGAGTAGTCGACACGCTTGCCGAGCAGGTTCTGACGGAAGCGGCCCTGCTTGCCCTTGAGCATATCCGACAGGGACTTGAGCGCGCGGGAGTTGGCGCCGGTGACGGCACGGCCGCGGCGGCCGTTGTCGATCAGGGCGTCAACAGCTTCCTGCAGCATGCGCTTCTCGTTGCGGACGATGATGTCCGGCGCGTTGAGCTGCATGAGGCGCTTGAGGCGGTTGTTGCGGTTGATGACGCGGCGATACAGGTCGTTGAGGTCGGACGTGGCAAAACGGCCGCCGTCGAGCTGGACCATGGGGCGAAGCTCGGGCGGGATGACCGGCAGAATGTCAATGATCATCCACTCCGGACGGTTGCCGCTGCGGTGGAATGCCTCGACGACCTCCAGGCGCTTGACGATCTTCGCCTTCTTCTGGCCGCTGGCCTCCTCGAGCTCGGCGCGCAGCTGCTCGGAGAGCTTGGCGCAGTCGATCTGCTGCAGGAGCTTCTTGATGGCCTCGGCGCCCATGCCGGCCTCGAAATCGTCCTCATACTTCTCGCGCATGTCGCGGTACTCTTTTTCGGACAGGATCTGGCAGCGCTGCAGCGGCGTCATGCCGGGGTCGGTGACGATATACGCACCGAAATACAGCACCTTTTCCAGCACGCGCGGGGTCAGATCCAGGATCAGGCCCATGCGCGACGGGATGCCCTTGAAGTACCAGATGTGGCTCACGGGCGCGGCCAGCTCGATATGGCCCATGCGCTCGCGGCGAACCTTTGCGCGCGTGACTTCGACGCCGCAGCGGTCGCAGATCTTACCCTTGTAGCGGATCTTCTTATACTTGCCGCAGTGGCACTCCCAGTCCTTCGTGGGTCCGAAAATGCGCTCGCAGAACAGGCCGTCACGCTCGGGCTTGAGCGTGCGGTAGTTGATGGTCTCGGGCTTTTTCACTTCGCCGGAGGACCAGGAAAGGATCATTTCAGGGGAGGCAATGCCGATCTGAATTGCATCAAACGGGGTGTAGCTCATGTTTTATTCCTCCTCCTTATCAGAATCGTCCGTGTAGTCATCGTCGCCGGCATCGCCGAACGCGCCGAGACTGTCATCTTCCTCGACCGGTACGTCCTCAATCGTGAAGCCGCTGCCGGTGATCTCATCATCGTCGGACTTGTAGGACATCTCATCGCGCATACCCGGGATGTAATCGTCCTCGTCGTCCTTGAGCTCGATCTCGTCGCCGTTCTCGTCGAGGATGCGCACATCCAGGCACAGGGACTGCAGCTCCTTGATGAGCACCTTGAACGACTCCGGCACGCCCGGCTGCGGGATGTTCTCGCCCTTGACGATGGCTTCGTACGTGCGCACGCGGCCGGTCACGTCGTCGGACTTCACCGTCAGGATCTCCTGCAGGGTGTAAGCCGCGCCGTAGGCCTCGAGCGCCCAGACTTCCATTTCGCCGAAGCGCTGGCCGCCGAACTGCGCCTTGCCGCCGAGCGGCTGCTGCGTGACGAGGCTGTAGGGGCCGGTGCTGCGGGCGTGGATCTTATCATCGACGAGGTGGTGGAGCTTGAGGAAGTAGACCCAGCCGACCGTGACGTCATTATCAAACTTCTGGCCGGTGCGGCCGTCGTACAACACGCTCTTGCCGTCCTCACGCAGGCCGGCCTTGTTGAGCGTCTCGCGGATGGTGACCTCGTTTGCGCCGTTGAAGACCGGCGTTGCGACCTTCCAGCCGAGCGCCTGCGCGGCGTAGCCCAGATGCACCTCGAGCATCTGACCGATGTTCATACGGGAAGGCACGCCCAGCGGGTTGAGGACGATATCGAGCGGCGTGCCGTCCGGCAGGTACGGCATATCCTCGCGCGGGAGGATGCGGGACACGACGCCCTTGTTGCCGTGGCGGCCGGCCATCTTGTCGCCGACGGAGATCTTACGCTTCTGCGCGATGTAGACGCGCACGACCTCGTTGACGCCGGGAGACATCTCGTCGCCGTTCTCGCGGGTGAAGCGCTTGACATCGACCACGATGCCGGCCTCGCCGTGCGGGACTTTGAGGGAAGTGTCGCGGACCTCTCTCGCCTTTTCGCCGAAGATGGCGCGCAGCAGGCGCTCCTCGGCGGTCAGATCGGTCTCGCCCTTCGGCGTGACCTTGCCGACCAGAATATCACCGCTGCGCACCTCTGCGCCGACGCAGATGATGCCGCGGTCGTCGAGATACTTGAGCGCATCGTCGCCGACGCCGGGGATATCGCGGGTGATCTCCTCGGGGCCGAGCTTCGTGTCGCGCGCGTCGCACTCGAACTCTTCAATATGAATGGAGGTGTAAACGTCCTCCATGACCAGGCGCTCGTTGATGAGAACGGCGTCCTCGTAGTTGTAGCCTTCCCAGGTCATGAAGCCGACCAGCAGGTTCTTGCCGAGCGCGATCTCGCCCTGCGAGGTGGCCGGACCGTCGGCGATGACGTCGCCCTTGTTCAGGCGGTCGCCGACCGCAACGATCGGGCGCTGGTTGATGCAGGTGCCCTGGTTGGAGCGGGCAAACTTGATGAGCTTGTAGTCCTTGATCTCGCCGCTGTCGTAGCGCACCTTGACGCTGTCGGCCGAGACGGCCAGCACCACGCCGTCGTCCTCGGCGAGGATGACCACGCCGGAGTCCACGCACAGCTTGTGCTCGATGCCGGTGGCGACGATCGGTGCCTCCGTGACCATCAGCGGCACGGCCTGACGCTGCATGTTCGCGCCCATGAGGGCACGGTTCGCGTCGTCGTTTTCCAGGAACGGGATCATGGCCGTTGCGATGGAGACCATCATGCGCGGGGAAATGTCGATATAGTCGACGCGGTCACGGTCGACCTCGACGATCTCGTCGCGGTGGCGGCAGGTGATACGCTCGTTGATGAGGCAGCCGTTTTCGTCGACCGGCTCGCTCGCCTGCGCGACGATGTAGCGGTCCTCAACGTCCGCCGTCATGTACTCGACGTCGTCGGTCACGCGGCAGGTGCCCTTCTCCACGCGGCGGAACGGCGTCACGAGGAAGCCGTACTCGTTCACGCGGGCATAGGACGCGAGGTAGCTGATCAGGCCGATGTTCGGGCCTTCAGGCGTCTCGATCGGGCACATACGGCCGTAGTGGCTGTAGTGCACGTCACGGACATCGAAGCTCGCGCGCTCACGCGACAGGCCGCCGGGGCCGAGGGCGGAGATACGGCGCTTGTGCGTCAGCTCTGCCAGCGGATTGGTCTGGTCCATGAACTGGGACAGCGGGCTGCTGCCGAAAAACTCCTTGATGGAGGCCGTCACGGGGCGGATATTGATAAGCGACTGCGGGGTCACGGCGTCGAGATCCTGCAGCGTCATGCGCTCGCGGATCACGCGCTCCATGCGGCTGAAGCCGATGCGGAACTGGTTTTGCAGCAGCTCGCCCACGCTGCGCACGCGGCGGTTGCCGAGATGGTCGATGTCGTCCGGCTCACCGATGCCGTGCGCCAGGCAGCACAGATAGTTGATGGACGCGAACATATCGTCCGCGATGATGTGCTTCGGGATGAGCAGGTCGAGGTTTTCCTCGATGGCCTCCTTGAGCGCGTCGCCCTCGTACTGCTCCATGAGCTGGCGCAGGATCACGCCGCGCACGAGCTCCTTGACGCCGAGCTCGGCGGGATCAAAGTCCACATAGTGCTTCATGTCGACCATGCCGTTGCCGAACACGCGGATGGACTTGCCGTCCACGTCCAGATAGACGTCGTTGACGCCGGCCTCGGCGATCTCCTCGGCGCGCTCGCGCGTGAGCACCTCGCCCGCCTCAGCAATGATCTCACCAGTCATCGGGTCGGCGACCGGAGCTGCCAGCGCAAAGCCGGCGATACGGCCGCGCAGGCCGAGCTTCTTGTTGAACTTATAGCGGCCGACGTTCGAAATGTCGTAGCGGCGGCGGTCATAGAACAGGCCCTCGAGCAGCGTCTCCGAGCTCTCGACCGTCGGGGGATCGCCCGGGCGGAGCTTGCGGTAGATCTCGACGAGCGCCTCCTCGCGGGAGTTGCAGGTGTCCTTGTCGAGCGTGGCGACGATGCGCGCGTCGTTGTCGAACACTTCCTTGATCTGCTCGTTCGTGACGACGCCGGTCGTCATATCCGGGATACAAGACAGCCAGGTGTTCGGGTTGTCCGCCTTGTAGGCGCCCATGGCCTTGATGAACCAGGTCACGGGCAGCTTGCGGTTTTTATCAATGCGGCAGTTGAAAATGTCGTTGAGGTCGGTCTCGTACTCGAGCCAGGCACCGTGGTACGGGATGACGGTTGTGCCGTAGGTGGAGTTGTAGGCCTTGTCGGCCTTCTTATCATAGTACACGCCGGGGGAACGCACGATCTGCGAGACGATGACGCGCTCCGCACCGTTGATAACGAAGGTGCCGCTGGGCGTCATGATCGGGAAATCGCCCATGAAGATCTCCTGCTCCTTGATCTCCTCGGTCTCCTTGTTGCGCAGGCGGACGCTGACCTTCAGCGGGGCCGCATACGTGGCGTCGCGCGCTTTGCACTCTTCCTCGGTGTACTTCGGGTTCTCGTCCATGGAATAGTCCACGAAGCGCAGCTCGAGGTTGCCGGAGTAGTCGGTGATGACGTCCACATCCTTGAACACATCACGCAGGCCCTCTTCGAGGAACCACTTGTACGAATTCTTCTGGATCTCCAGAAGATTCGGCATGCTCTGGATCTCCTCGTGACGGGCAAAGCTCATTCGTTCGGTTTTTCCATAGGTGACTGCCTTTGGCATGGCGAACACTCCTTCTTTTGAGATTGCGAACACCCGGTAGGGTTGTAAAATACTTTTTTGACTTGTTGCATTTTCACAGCGAATCCGGTAAAATGTGCTTGTAGGCTGCGGGAGTTGTTTCTTCCGCTCCCAAAGACACATAGCGTGATATTTTACCATTTCAACGCATAGGTTGTCAAGCACGAATTTGTGAATTTTTCGCCGGCAGGAGCGCGTCGCCCTGCCGCTTTTTTGTATCTTCGGAGGGATGACCATGGATATCCGAATCTGTCTGCTGCTGGCTGCCGAGGCCGGGCTCGCGCTGGTGCTGCTGTGGAGCGCGGGTGTGCTCCGAAAACCGGCGCACGTCCTGTGCGCGGTGCTGCTGCTGGCGGCGGCGTTCGTGCTGCGTGGGCTGTGCCTGAATTATGAGACGAGCGACTATACGCAGTTTCTGACCGTGTGGGTCAACTTTTTCCGCACGCACGGCGGGCTCGCCGCACTGCGGGAGTCCGTTGGCAATTATAATGTACCGTACCTGACGTTTCTGGCGCTCATCAGCGGCAGTTCCCTGCCCGATCTGTACCTTATAAAACTGTTCAGCATCTTTTTTGACGTCGTGCTCGCGTGGTCGGTCATGCAGCTCGTGGGGCTGTTCCGGCGTGAGGCTGTGTGGAAGCTTGCGGCGTTCTTCCTCGTGCTCTTCTGGCCGACGGTCATGCTCAACAGCGCGCTCTGGGGCCAGTGCGACAGTGTGTATGCCGCCCTCGCCGTGCTGAGCGTCTATCTCGTGCTGACCGGGCATCCCGTGCTCGGCGTGGTGAGCATCGGCGCATCGTTCGCCTTCAAACTGCAGGCCGTGTTCGTCATGCCGGTGTTCCTGCTCTTCTGGCTCACGCGGCGCGTCAAGCTGCGGCACGCGCTGGCCTTTCCCGCCACGTGCGTGGTCATGGTGCTGCCGGCCGTCATCGCCGGACGCGGACTGTGGGATGCGCTGACCATCCCGTTTCAGCAGACGGGCAGCATCGGCACCGGGCTCAACTATAACTCCTCGTCCGTCTTTGCGCTCTTTACGGAGGTGCGCGACCCCGAGATCGCCGCAAAGCTCGGCATTGGCGCAGCCGCACTCGTGATCGTGCTGCTGGCCGTCTGGTTCTGGCTGCACCGGGACGATTGCTCCGACCGGGCGCTCGTGCTGGCGGCGGCGCTGCTCGCGGTCGCGATCCCGTTTGTCCTGCCGCATATGCACGACCGGTATTTCTTCGCCGCAGATGCGCTCACGCTCGCGCTGGCGGCCGCGTGGCCGCAGCTGGTGCTGCCTGCAGTGCTGTGCGAGTTTGCCTCCCTGCTCGGCTATCACGCCTATCTGCGCATGCGCTATCTGCTGCCGATGGCCGACGGCGCGCTCGCACTCATCGCCGCGCTCGTGATCCTGACGGTCGTTCTCGCGCTGGAGCTGCGGCAGAGATCGCCGCTGAACGGGAAAATAAAAAAATCGACCTGAGTCGAAAATTTGTGGTTGACATTCCGCGCTTTTCTGTTATAATAACTCATGCGTTTGAAAAGTGCATATGCGGGAGTGCTGGAATCGGTAGACAGGCAGGCTTGAGGTGCCTGTGTCCAACCATAGACGTGTGGGTTCAAGTCCCATCTCCCGCACCAAGATCGCCAAGGTACATCGTACCTTGGCGATCTTGTTTTTCCCAAGCGCGCAAAAAAGGCCTCCGGCGGAAGATCCGCCGGAGGCTTTCTGCATTTATGAAGAGCGGCGCAGGTTATCCAACGATGAAGTACAGGACCATGAGCGCGCACAGCAGGTACATGATCGGGTGGATCTCCTTGGCCTTGCCGCGCACGAGCTTGACGAGCACGTGCACGATGATGCCGGCGCCGAGGCCGTTGGTGATGTTGCCGGTGAAGGCCGTGAACATCATCATGACGCAGGGGCCGATGGCCTCGTCAAAGTCCGTGAAGTCGATCTCCGTGAAGCCCTTGAGCATCAGAAAGCCGACATAGATCAGCGCCGGGCCGGTCGCGGCATACGGGATGGCGACGAACAGCGGCGCAAGGAAGATGGTCAGCAGGAACATGATGCCGGTGACGAGCGCGGTCAGACCGGTGCGGCCGCCGGCTTCGACGCCGGAGGTGGACTCGACAAAGGTCGTGATGGTGGTGTTGCCGGTCAGCGCGCCGATGCAGGTGCCGATGGCGTCGACGAGGAAGGGGCGCTCGATGCCGGGCAGGTTGCCGTTTTCATCGAGCATGTTGGCGCGGTTGGCAACGGCGAGCACCGTGCCGAGCGTGGAGAAGAAATCTCCGAAGAAACATACAAACACAAGGATGAGCCCGCTCGCGGTGAACACGCCCTTGAAATCGAGGTTGAACATGACGTTGCCCAGCTCGCCGAAGTCCGGCACGGCGGCGACGCCGTTGAGCGTCGTCACACCGAGCGGGATGCCGATGAGCGTGGTGGCAATAATGCTGATGAGGATGGCGCCCTTGACGTTCAGGGCGTTGAGCACAATGATGAGCAGCAGGCCGCCGATGGCCAGCAGCACGGCGGGATCGGTGAGGTTGCCGAGGGCGATGCCGTTTTCAAACGAGCCGATGCCGCAGTTTTTGAAGCCGAGGTAGGCAATAAAGAAGCCGATGGATGCGGAAATGGCGATCTTAATGTTCTTGGGAATGACGCGCACGATCAGGTCGCGCAGGCCAAAGACCGTCAGCAGCACGAACACGATACCGGAAATGAGCGTGATCACCATGGCGGCGCCGAAGCTCAGCGCCTGGGACTGGATGAGCGCGCCGAGAATGAAGTTCGAGCCCATACCGGTCGAGAGTGCAAAGGGGAAGTTTGTGTAGAAGGCCATCAGCAGCGTGATGAGGCCGGACACGAGCGCACAGGTGATCATGATGGCGGACTTGGTGATGACAACGCCGTTGACATCCGTGATGTACGCCTCGCCGCCGCAGATCGCGGCCGGCTGGACGGCCAGCACATACGCCATGGTCATAAAGGTGGTCAGGCCCGCGATGATCTCGGTTTTCTTATCCGTACCGCGCAGGCTGAGTTTGAAGAGTTTATCCATCAAAAGCTCCTTATCCTTTCTCTGTCTCTGGTTGATTTATGCTTCCGCATCCGCAAACACGGGTACGAACGTCTGGTTGGCGCCGTTGACGAGGCCCATATCCGTAATGACCACGCTCGGCAGCACCGGCAGCGCCATGATGGCGGTCGCCAGCAGGGTGAGCTGTCCGTCGCTGATGACATCGAGCGCGGACTGCACGGCCGCGATCTCGCCGGCAACCTCGGCGCAGGGCTTCTGGCTCATGAGGCCGGCAGCCGGCAGGGCGATGTGCGTCTCCTGCTCGCCGTCGATCACGCAGATGCCGCCGCCACACGCGCGCAGGATCTCGGCGGCGCGGAAGGCGTCCTTCGGATCGTGGTAGCTGACGGTGAAGTTGTGGCTGTCGTGCGAAATGGTGGACGCGAGCGCGCCGGCGCGCAGGCCGAAGTCGCGGTAGACGGCGATCGTCTTGCCGCCGCGGCCATAACGGTTGGCGCAGCAGACAAACACGAGCGTCGGATCGCCGCTGATGTCGACCACGCCGTCACGCACCGGCAGCTCCACCGGCTCGACGTGGCGCAGGATGCGGTTGCCGTCCTCGGACACCATGACGTTGACGCGGATCGTATCGCCGGTGTAGCCCTCCGGCACACGCAGCTCGAAGGACTCGGGGCCCGTGATCTGCGGCAGATCGACGGTGTTCGGCAGGTCGTAGTCCGCCGCCTTGCAGTCGCCGCCGAGGTACTTGCCGTCCTCCGCGACAAGCACGCCCTCGGTGAACACGGCCTTCGGCCGGCTGCCGTCAAGCGCGTCGACGAGCTGAATATCGGCGATGTAGCCCGGCGCGATCGCGCCGAGATCGTCAAAGCCATACTCACGCGCGGCGTTGAACGTCGCCATCTTGACGACCTCGCGGCCGTCGAGGCCGGAGGCGACCGCCTTGCGCACGACGTTGTTGATGTGACCGACGGTGAGCAGATCCTTGGCGTGGACATCGTCCGTGCAGATGGACACGAAATCGCGCCACGGCTGATCCTTGCAGCCGTCGACAAGGAAGGAAAGGTTATCAATGAGGGAGCTGGCGCGAAGGTTGATGTGCATGCCGGCGCGGAGCTTGGCGCGCACCTCGTCGGCGTTCACGCTCTCGTGGTCGGACACGGGGCCGCCGATGCGGTAGGCCGCAAGCTCACGGCCGAAGCAGTACGGCGCGTGGCCCTGCAGGAACATGCCGCGGCGCAGGCCCTCGTCGATGATGGTGTGCATACGCTCGCTGTCGTGAATAACGCCGACGTAGTCCATGATCTCGGCAATGCCGATGACGTCGTCCATGTCCAGCAGCTCGCCGACTTCTCTGGCGAGGAACTCCGCGCCGGCGTTTTCCATGCCGGGCAAGGACGGGACGCACGACGGAGCGAGCACGTACTGGCGGAGCTTGGACTTTTTCGCATTCTCAAGCATGAAGCGCACGCCGTCGAGGCCCATGACGTTGCCGATCTCGTGCGGGTCGGTGCAGATGGTCGTCGTGCCCCACGGCAGAATGGCGCGGGCGAGATTTTCGGGGATCATCATCGTGCTCTCGATGTGCATATGCGTGTCGATGTAGCCGGGGATCAGGTAGCGGCCCTGACCGTCGTAGTACGATTTGGACGGCAGGACTGCCTCCTGCCCTTCCTCACGCACCAAAACAACAAATCCGTCCAGTATGTCGACACTGGCCGGATAGATTTCTCCCGTAATGACATTGAAAAACTGTACGTTGCCGATCGTCAGATCGCACGGGATCTGACCCATGGCCGCCTGAATGAGGCGCGAGCGATCCTTTGCCTTGCGTGTACGCATCAAAATCCCTCCCTGAAATCATAAGCTGCTATCAACCATAAAAAGCGTTTCCGCTCTCTATCCAAATAAAAAAACGGCGGAGCGTCTGCGATCTGCGACCCTCCACCGAAACGGAAAAGCTCACACAGCGGTTTGGCGCTGTGCGTGCTGCATTCCGGTAGTCGGGCAATTCAAGGGCCGCCCGGTAGAGACGCGGGGCCCATGTGACTTCCCCGCCTATACCTGAAAGTGTCTGTGTTCATTTGTTGGAACACCTTGATTATAGATCTCGCGCCGCCGGAAAGCAATTATTCAAGAACCTGAAATAATCCCGGTCTTTCGATTTTTCTCTATCCATTTCGCTGAATTTACTCCCAGAAAATGAAAGTGTCTCCGACCGGCGTATGTTCGTCCGGCAGAGACACATTCCTGCATTATGTCTTTTATGCGCTTACGCGCCGCGCAGCAGCGCCACGGCCGAGCGCGCGGCCGTGGCCGCGTCCGGGCAGTAGACGTCCGCGCCGATCTCGTCGCTGTAGCCGGGCGTGATGGGCGCACCGCCGACAAAGATCTTCACCCGGTCGCGGATGCCGCGGGCCTTCGCCAGCTCCACCACATCGCGCATTTCCGGCATCGTCGTCGTCAGCAGCGAGGAGCAGGCGATGATGTCGCAGTGCTGTTCGATCGCCGTGTCCACGAACTGCTCCGCCGTGACGTCCACGCCGAGGTCCACGACCTCCAGCCCGCTGCCCTCCATCATGATCTTGACGAGGTTCTTGCCGATGTCGTGCATATCACCGCGCACCGTGCCGAGGCAGACGCGGCCGATCGTCTCGCTGCTCTCCCCCGTCATGTACGGCTTGAGCAGCTCCGTCGCCGCCGCCATGCAGCGCGCTGCGATGAGCATCTCCGGCACGAAGGCGCGGTTGGCCGAAAAATCCTCGCCAAGGATGGTCATGCCGCGCACAAGGCCGTCCGTGAGGATCTCCTGCGCGCCGTGCCCGCTCTCGAGCGCCTCGGAGCACAGCTGCAGCACGCGCTTTTGCTGCCCGCGCACGAGCGCGGACGCGATGCGCGAGAGCACATCGCCCTGCGGCTGCTCGGCCTCAGGCGCGCTCTGCGCCGGCGCGGCCGCGGTGTGCACGCTCCGGCGCGGCACGGGCGGCAAGTGCGTCACCGGCACATGCAGCGCTGCGTTGTATGCATCGACCGCCTGGTTGAGGTATTTGTCCACGTGCGGGTAGACCGTGCCCGCCAGACCGTAGGTGATCGAGGGGATGTAGTGCCCGCCGGGGCAGTTGCGCTTGAGCACATCGCGGGCATAGGTGAGGATGTCCTCGGGCGTCGCGTCCTTGCGGTCGATGGCCGCGCCGAAGCCGCCCATGAGCGTGAGCCGCCCGTTTAAGTGTGCCTGCAGGGCGGGAATGTCGTTTTCCGGCAGGACGCCCTGCCAGACCTGGATGCCGATCTCGGCCATGTCGTCCACGATCGGCACAAGATAGGAGTCCGCGTGGTGGATGGCAATGACGCCGCGCGAACGGATGTAGCCATAAAAGCGGCGGTACGGCTCCTTGAAGAATTCCCGCCACATCTCCGGCTTCATGAACAGGGCGTTTTTCGTGCCCCAGTCGTCATGCGAGAAGATGACATCCGGCTGCAGATTGTCGATCAGCATACGCACATACGTCAGGCGATACTCCGTGATGTAGTCGATGAGCGCGTGCATCTCGTCCGGATGCGCGTAGAGATTCGTGAGCGTGTCCTCAAAGCCCATGAGAAAGTGGCACTGCTCAAAGATGCCCGTGCCCATGAACCCGGCCAGCAGGTGATCCGACCCGCAGGCGGCGCGCGCCTCGGCGCGGCAGGTGTCCCACCCTTCCGTGCAGGCGGCCTCCAGATCGGGCGCGTGCACCGTCTCGCGCCAGCGCGTGACGTCCGGGCAGACGGCAAGGCCCTCGCGCGTATCCGGCATCGGGCCGGGTGCATCCTCGGGAAACAGGATCGTCGTGCCCCAGCGGTCCACGCTCGTCGTGCCGCGCTTGCGGTTGCCGCGCAGGTAGGTGTTGCACGGGTCGGTGAGGCACATGTGCAGCGCCTCATACTGGCGCAGCTGGCGCTCCGGCTGGCCGTCGGGCCGGATGAGCTCGAGGAAGATCTCTTTCGGTGTGGACATGGTTTTCACTCCTTGTTGTATAAAACGCAGGATGTATACGTCATGGTACGCGGGCCGTAGTTGTAGGCAAGGCCCGAGCGCGTGCAGATATCGCTCACGAACAGGCCATAAGCCTCCATGGACGACAGGCGTTTGGTCGGGTAGCGGCACGGCCGGTCGGGATACGTGCAGCGGGCACAGAGCGTGCAGCTGCCGGCCGTCAGCGGCAGGCAGCCGGGACAGAGCCGGCGCATCTGGCGGGCAAAGTCGGCAAAGCGGCGCTTGTGCGCGCGCTCAGTGGCCGCAATGGATTCGTAATCGAAATCATCGCGCAGCGTCCCGGTCGTCTGTACAAGGATGCCGGCGTCAAAGCCTGCGATGCGGCGCGCGGCCGCCTCGATGCTGCCGCAGCCGGGCGGGCAGGCCCAGTTGTGCCCGTATCGGCCGCAGCGGCCGGACGCGCACATATCGCGCACCGCCTCGAGCGGCACCGCCGCCGCCATATTCAGCTGTGCCCAGTGGGAAAAGCCGTTTTGCGCGGCCAGCGTCTCGGGATCGTTCATATGCAAAGCCTCTTGACAAAGCAAAGTCTCACTGCTTAGAATGTGCCTATATCTTATAAGGGGGCGGCGGCCATGTCAAGCATCCAAATTGAACAAAACGGCCATGTCCGCACCATTCCCCTGCCGGCCGGCGAGACGCTGCTGTCCGTTCTGCGGCGCGCGGGCTATTCCATTCCCGCCGCCTGCGGCGGAAAGGGCCGCTGCGGCAAGTGCCGCGTACCGGTCAACGGCGTGCCCCGGCTCGCCTGCCGGGTCTATCCGGCGGACGGCGACACCGTCACGCTGCCAGAGACCGCCGGCGGCACGATCCTGACCGGCACCGTGCCGCTGCCCGCCTGCCGACCGGGACGCACAGGCTGCGCCGCCGCCGTCGACCTCGGCACGACGACCGTCGTCGCGCGGCTGTACGATCTTGCGGCCGGCACAGAGCTGCAAACCTGCAGCGGCTGGAACGCGCAGGCCCCTTATGGGGCTGACGTCATCAGCCGCATCCAGTATACGCTTGAGCAGCCGGACGGCCTGCCGGAGCTCTCGCGGCGCATCCGCGAGCAGATCTGGGCGCTGGTATCGGACGCGCTCGCGCGCAGCGGCCGCACGCCGGGCACGCTGCGCGAGATCACACTCGCCGGCAACACCGTCATGCAGCACCTCTTCGCCGGATACTCCGTGCGCGGCATCGCCGCAGCACCGTTCCGGCCGGAGACACTCTTTGCAGCACCCGGAGACGAAACGCTGCACGGCGTGCCGGTGCACTTTGCTCCCTGCGTGGCGGGCTACGTCGGCGGGGACATCACGGCCGGACTGCTGGCCGCCGGGCTGGCGGAGCTGCCGGGCGAGAACCTGTTTCTCGACATCGGCACCAACGGCGAGATGGCGCTCGGCGGCCGCGGCGGGTTCGTCTGCTGCGCCGTGGCATCCGGCCCGGCCTTTGAGGGTGCGGGCATCACGTGCGGCATGCCGGGCGTGGACGGCGCCATCAGCCGCGTACGGTATGACCGCGGCTTTCTGTACGATGTCATCGGCGGCGGCGAACCGAAGGGGCTGTGCGGCTCCGGCCTGCTCGACCTGACGGCGGTGCTGCTGCGCCTCGGCGTGATCGCGCCCGGTGGGCGGCTGCTGCCGCCGGAGGACGCACCAATGCCCCTGCGCCGCTATCTGACGCGCGATGACGACGGCAACGGCCGCTTTCACCTGACGCCGGAGGTATCTCTCACGGCGGCGGACGTGCGCAACTTACAGCTGGCCAAGGCCGCCGTCGCGGCGGGCATCCGCGTGCTGCTGGACGGCGTGTTCAACCACGTGGGCCGCGGCTTTTGGGCGTTCAAGGACGTGCAGGAGAAAAAGTGGGACAGCCCCTACAAAGATTGGTTCCACATCAGCTTTGATGGAAACACCAACTACAACGACGGCTTCTGGTACGAGGCCTGGGAGGGCTGCAACGAGCTGGTCAAGCTGAATTTACAGCATACTGACGTGAAAAATTATCTGTTCGACGCCGTGCGCAACTGGGTGCGGGACTACGACATCGACGGCCTGCGCCTCGACGTGGCCTACTGCCTGGACCTGGGCTTTTTGAGCGAGCTGCGCGGCCTGGCCAACAGCATCAAGCCGGATTTCGTCCTGGTGGGCGAGACCCTGCACGGCGACTACAACCGCTGGATGAATGACCACGCCTGCCACAGCGTGACGA
>OMGY01000702.1_pt1 | contig 36799 bp, 30 predicted proteins | sample 1674461 | NCBI WGS metagenome assembly OMGY01 (sample SAMN05578579, study PRJEB25193) | human gut metagenome | biome: Human Microbiome; feature: human-associated habitat; material: feces | host: Homo sapiens | place: USA:Birmingham | reverse complement strand
CGGTTTCTTCTGCAACTTTGACATCCACACCCATGCTCTGCAAGCTGTTCAGCATTTGCTCGAAACTATCAGCCGGATTCAAAACCACCTGTTTCGAGGCTTGAGCCGGGCTGTACTGGGTAACAGGCTTTGGACGCTTCTTCTCGCGGACTTTCCAGACCTTGAGAAGCTGACGCTCATTGAAGTCGATGACCAAGCCGCAGTCTTTAGAAGTTCGAATAACCCGAATAGGGGCCGACATGGTTCTCAATATCGACTGCCACGCAAGACATCTGATGTTCGAACTCTGCATGGTCATCAAGCCACTGTTCAATGACATGGAGAAGTTCTTTCTTATTGACCGATTCTTCCGTAGCTTTCTTATTCTGTTTCACGTATGCTTCGCAGGCGGCCAGAATTGTGTCATAGCCGTTTACTGCCGTACCGCCCACGATAGAGCGAGTTCCCGCATCCAGGATGACATACTGCTCACCCTGCTTGATAATAGCAACACCTTCGTCCTGCGGCTTTTCCTCAACAATGTTGCCGCCGGTATCAAATTCAGGCAGCGAAGTGTCGGACATAACACGGTCGAGAATCGTGTCAAGGCTCTGGGAGTAGTCTTTCTCCAGATTGTAGGCGAGAGCTTCCGTATAGACGCCCTTGGTGATGCACTTCACTACCGCATTCAGAAAAGCCGTGCGGTCCGGAATTTCGACTTCATACATCGTGTTATCCCGGATGTTCCAAAGAACGCCGGTAGGAAGGCCTGTGGCGAGCATATAGCAGGCGCACTGGATGAAGTGCAGCTCGTTTGCGTCCCGCCAGGCCTTGATATCGTCCTCGCGGATCAGGTACAGCGGCCGGATCAGCTCCATACCGGGAAAATTTGTGCTATGAAGCTTCGGCATCATGGTCTGGACCTGCGCGCCGTAGAGCATGCCCATGAGGATCGTCTCAATGACGTCGTCATAGTGGTGCCCGAGCGCGATCTTGTTGCAGCCGAGCCGGCGGGCATAGTCATACAGGTGCCCGCGGCGCATGCGCGCGCAGAGGTAGCAGGGAGATTTGTCCACATTGTAGACATAGTCAAAGATGTTCGACTCGAAAATGTGGATGGGAATATTCAGCTTTCGTGCATTTTCTTCAATGACGCGGCGATTCTCCGAGCTGTAGCCGGGGTCCATAACGAGGAAAACTACCTCGAACGGCACTTCGCTGTACCGCTGGAGCAGCTGCATCAGCTTTGCCATCAGCATGGAATCCTTGCCGCCGGAGATGCACACCGCAATCGTGTCGTTTTCCTGAATGAGCTCGTAACGCTTCACCGCAGCGATGAACGGCACCCAGATCGACTTGCGGAATTTCTTTTGTATACTGCGCTCAACGCGCTGGTAGGGTTCAAGTTCTCTTTCCATTTTATGTAAACTCCAAATATAGCTTGTCGAGGATCCTCTCAAATTCATCGAGTTCATCCTCGGTCATCGGATGGCTTAAACGGATGCGCCAAGAGTTCAGCGCATTTTTACGGTCGCAGCTCACGGCATACACCGCGCGGAAGGAGGGTTCCACGAAGCAGGCACATTGCGGCGTAATCCAAGTAGATTATGCGCCGATGCCGCGACCTTTGAAGCCGGTCAGATCTTTGATGACTTCGCCCGCGATGATGAGTCCCACAACGGACGGCACAAAAGCGTTGCTGCCCGGCACCTGACGGCGCTGCGTGCACTTTCTCTCGGTGCCCGGCGGGCAGATGCAGTGCGTGCGGCAGCTTGTGGCCATGTCGTCCACGGGTGTGATGGGCAGCTCTTTGGAGTAAACCACTTTCAGCTTGCGCACGCCGCGCTTTTTCAGCTCGTTGCGCATAACCTTCGCCAGCGGACAAACGGAGGTCTTGTATAGGTCCGTCACTTCAAACGCGGTTGGGTCTACCTTGTTGCCGGCACCCATGGAGCAGATGATCGGCGTTTTCGCCGCTTTTGCGTTCATCACAAGCGCAATCTTGCCTGTCACCGTGTCAATGGCGTCCACAATATAATCGTAGTGTTTAAAATCAAACTGGTCGGCTGTTTCGGGCGTGTAGAATGTCTTGTATGTGCGCACCACGGCGTCCGGGTTGATGTCTTTAATGCGCTCGGCCGCAACATCCACCTTGTACTGACCGACTGTCTTGCGCGTCGCGTAGATTTGGCGGTTGATGTTTGTCAGGCAGACCTTGTCGTCGTCGATGAGGTCGAGCGAGCCCACACCGCTGCGCGCAAGCGCCTCTACCGTGTAGCCGCCCACGCCGCCGATACCGAAAACGGCTACGCGCGCATCCTTCAGCATCTCCATGGCGTCACGGCCATAGATCAGCTCCGTTCTGGAAAATTGGTTCAACATATTTCTTCGCTCCTTAGCGTTTGTCTTTATATCGCCTATAAATTCAGTATGCTTTGTAAAGTATACAAAACTTAAACGGGAAAGTCAAGATAATACCGATTATACCGCATCTGCCGTTTCCATGCAATACCGCTTCCTTTTTTAGAACGGGTGTGCTATACTGTAAACCCAAGATCAAAAGAGTGGAAAAAGGGGATAGTATGGAACAAAACGAAATTTACGCTGCGCTGCCGGGAGTTTTGCTGCCGTGGTACGAGAAAAACGCACGCGACCTGCCTTGGCGGCACACGAAGGAGCCGTACCGCGTGTGGGTTTCGGAGATCATGCTCCAGCAAACGCGTGTGGAAGCTGTCATCGGGTATTACGAGCGCTTTATGGAAGCGTTTCCCACAGTACAGGCACTTGCAGAAGCCGACGAAGCCCGCGTGTTAAAGCTCTGGGAAGGACTCGGCTATTACTCCCGCGCACGAAATTTGCAGAAAACGGCAAAGCTCCTCACCGAAACGCAAAACGGCGCTTTTCCCGATACCGCCGAAGCGCTCGAAAAGCTGCCGGGCATCGGCGCATATACGGCAGGCGCAGTGGCGTCCATTTGCTTTGAGCAGCCTGCGGCGGCTGTGGATGGCAACGTGCTGCGCATAATCATTCGCATGACGGCGGACGGCCGCCCGATCGACCTGCCGCAGGTAAAAAAAGAGATAGGGGAGGCGCTTTGCAAGGTCTACCCGAAAGGGCACTGCGGTGCGTTCACGCAGGCGCTCATGGAGCTTGGCGCGTGTGTCTGTACGCCGAAAAGCCCCAAGTGCGAAGTCTGCCCCACGCAGAGCTTTTGCCGTGCATATACAGCCGGAAACGTCACAAAATACCCCGTAAAACGTCCGAAAGCCGCAAAGAAAACAGAAGAGCGTACCGTGCTTTTGCTCGAATGCAACGGCAGATTCGCCGTGGAAAAGCGAAGCAAGACGGGTTTGCTCGCCGGGTTATGGCAGTTTCCGAACGTACCTCAAAAGCTCGATGCCCAAATCGCCGTGCAAACAGCGCAGAGCTTTCACACCGACCCGAAGGAGCTGATGCTCGAAACGCACAAAACGCACATTTTCACGCATATTCGCTGGGAGATGACCGGCTATGTGATCCGCTGCAACGCGATGTCCGAAGCGTTTACATGGGCAAGCCTTGCGGAGATTGAGCACGATTTCGCACTGCCTACCGCCTTTCGGCAATTTTCAGACGAGCTGAAAACACTATGAATAAACAGCAAACAGCCCGCAGCAGGAAAACCCAAGCTGCGGGCTGTGCTTTTATGCGATTTTAGTCGTCCAAAATGCCGTGCATCGGGTTGTTTTTCATCGGCGCGGTGCGCGTGTAATGCGTCGTCAGCGGGATGAACTTGCCCTCGCGACTGGATTTTTCAAAGCTCGTCAAGATCTCCAGCACATGATACTGCTGCTGGCAGTTCGCGCGGAAATCGCGGCCGGTGCGCAGCGCCTTGCACATGTCGCTGAGGCCGAGCGCACGGGAGTTCACGTTGTAGTCGAACAGCAGAGGAATCTCCTTGTAGCCGGCGTAAGCGGGCAGATTGCCTGTGCGCAGACCGGGATCGGAGTGCGTTGCCGCCACGTCTTCGGGGCGCATCAAAAGTACCGGGCCGCCGAACGTGTTCGGATCCGGCACAATCATCGTGCCCTTCGTGCCGTAAATTTCAAAGCGTGCGTAGTTCTGCGAGGGATAGTACACGTCAAACGTCGTGAACACCTGCGCAATGGCGCCGTTCGCAAACGTGATGTTGCCGGTGAGGTACGTATCGGCCTCCACGTCGATCTTTTCGCCGTAGTGCGGCTCGGAGGTGATCAGACGCTCTTTAAACGACTTTTTCGTCACAGCCGTTACACCGACTGCCTCGCCGATGAGCTGCACGAGCGCCGTCACGTAATACGGGCCCATGTCCATCATTGGACCGCCGCCTCTTTTATAGAGGAAATCCGGGTCCGGGTGCCATGTCTCGGGGCCGTGCTGAATCATTGCGCATGTCGCACCGATGACATCGCCGATCAGCCCGTCATCAATAACCTTGCGCGCGGTCTGGATGCCTGCGCCCATGAACGTATCCGGCGCGCCGCCCATCAAAAGGCCCTTTTCTTCAGCGAGGGCGACAAGCTCGTCGCCTTCTTCCATGTCCGCCGCAAGCGGCTTTTCGGAGAACACATGCTTGCCGTGCTCCAGCGCGGCTTTCGTCACGCCATAGTGCTCATACGGACGGGTAAGGTTCAGAACAACCTCCACTTCGGGATCGTTGAACGCTTCATACATATCCTTATAAATTTTCGGCACGGGGGCTTTTGCGCCTGCTTCGATGTATTCCTTCACCGTCTGCACACCTTTTTCCGCGCGCTCCGGGATGAGGTCGCATACGCCGATGAGCTCCACTTCTTTGAATACGGTCGTGATGTTTTTAAGGTAAATGCCGCTGATCTTGCCGACGCCGATCATCGCGACCTTTACGGGATTTGCGTTTGTCATAAAATTCACTCCTAAATAAACTTAAATGTCCAGCACGTCTCGAATGTAAATTCTGGAAACCTCTGCCGAATGGAAGTTGCCGACCTCCGGGCGGTCGAGTTCCACGCACAAAATGCCGTTGTAGCCGATCTCCTCAAGCGCCGCTTTCACAGCAGGGAAGTCGATGGTGCCATGGCCGAGCGCGCGGAATGTGCCCATTTTGTCTGCACCCTCTGCGGTCTTCAAAGCGTAGGTGTCTACGTCTTTGAGGTGCATATACGCAAGGCGTGGGCCGACCTTCTTGATGAGCTCGACGGGGGACATGCCCGCAAGCGTTGTGTGTGCCGTATCGATGCAGAACGAAACGTAGCGCGGATCGGTGTGTGCCATCAAATAATCAATGTCGCTTTCCCAGAACACGCATGTGCCGTAGTGCGGGTGGAAACACAGCGTCACGCCCTTTTCCTTTGCGTAAGCGCCGAGCGTGTCCGCAATGGCGCAGATTTTATCGAGCACCTCGGGGTTTGTCGGGCGCTCCAGCGGACCGCCGTCACCGAAATACCCGCCGTGTTGGCAGTTGTACCACTTGCCGCCGATGGCTGCGAGAAAATCGATTTGCTTTTTTCCGACTGCAATGTTTTCTTCCACATCGGTGCCAAAGTGACCGTACAGGTTCACAAGCTCCACGCCGCAGCGCTTTTCCATCTCGATGAGCTCGTTCGGGTCTTCAAAATAATCGCCGATAAAGGCGAAGTTTTCCACATAGTCATAGCCGAGGAACTTGCATTCCTTAAAAGACTGCTCCAATTGCTTTTTGGCGGTCTCAGCGTCCTTGGCGGTCAGCCAAGTCCAACCGGTATAGGCTGCTTTCATTCTATATGTACCTCCGTTTTATTCATCCAGAATGCCGTGCATCGGGTTGTTCTGCATCGGTGCCGTGCGCGTGTAGTGTGTTTTCAGCGGGATATATCTGCCCTCGCGACTGGATTTTTCAAAGCTCGTCAAAATCTCCAGCACATGGTGCTGCTGTTGGTAGTTCGCGCGGAAATCGCGGCCGGTGCGCAACGCCTTGCACATGTCGCTGAGACCCAGTGCACGGGAGTTTTCATTGTAGTCGAACAGCAGCGGCACTTCTTTGTAGCCGGTGTAATACTGCGGCGCGTTGTGTGCTATCAAGCCGGGGTCGATTGCCTGCCCGTTTACCTGATCCTCCGGGCGGTACACGAGCACCGGGCCGCCGAACGTGTTCGGGTCCGGCACGCAGATGGTGCCCCTTGTGCCGTACAGCTCAAAGCGGCACTGTGCGCCGGGTGCGTAATGCACATCAAATGTTGTGCAAATCTGCGCCACCGCGCCGTTTGCAAACGCAATGCTGCCCGTCAGATGCGTGTCGATATCGACGTCGATTTTCTCGCCGTAGTGCGGCTCGGACGTGATGATGCGCTCCGGGAACGTCTTTTTCGTCATGCCGATGACGCCCTTCGCTTCGCCGATGAGCTGCACGAGCGCCGTCACGTAATACGGACCCATGTCCATCATCGGGCCGCCTGCGCGCTTATAATAGAACTCCGGGTCCGGGTGCCATGTCTCGTGGCCATGGCAGATCATCGCGCAGTTCGCCGCAACAATGTCGCCGATGTACCCGTCATCGACAAGCTTGCGCACGGTCTGAATGCCCGCGCCCATGAACGTATCCGGCGCGCCGCCCATCAAAAGGCCCTTTTCTTCAGCGAGGGCGACAAGCTCGTCGCCTTCTTCCATGTCCGCCGCAAGCGGCTTTTCGGAGAACACATGCTTGCCGTGCTCCAGCGCGGCTTTCGTCACGCCATAGTGCTCATACGGACGGGTAAGGTTCAGAACAACCTCCACTTCGGGATCGTTGAACGCTTCATACATATCCTTATAAATTTTCGGCACGGGGGCTTTTGCGCCTGCTTCAATATATTCCTTCACCGTCTGCACGCCTTTTTCCGCGCGCTCCGGGATAAGGTCGCATACGCCGACGAGCTCCACCTCTTTAAACACCGTCGTGATGTTTTTAAGGTAAATGCCGCTGATGGCACCGACGCCGATCATTGCAACTTTGACCAAATTCAATTCCTCCCTGATAAAAGTAAATCGCCGCCACTCGGCAATTCACGCGTCCATTTTCATGTATATTATACACGTTTCGCATAAAATAGCAAGACGTTTTGCTTAAGTTTCGGGCAAATTTGCATGCAAGGCAAAAAACGGCGGATTATCTTGCTTTTTTGCATTTCCTGTGCTATACTGTACTGCGAAAACTGAATGAAAACAACAGGTGCCTTTCGTGTGCTTTTAAAAGCGCATAGAAAAGGGTAAAAGGGAAGCGGGTGCAAATCCCGCACGATCTCGTCACCGTGATAAGGGAGTTTGCCGCCATGGCGTTTTGCCGGTCACTGAGCATAGCTTGGGAAGGCGGCGGCAGATGACGATCTTTCAGCCGGGAAACCTGCCTGTGTGTTGGTACGGGAGTGTCACACTCCAAATCACGAGGAATTGGTTGTACCGAAAATGCTCTGACTATATGCCGGGGTCTTTTTGTGTTGCCGTTCTATACACTTTGTACGTTTCGGCAGCACAAAGGACCTCGGCTTTTCTCATGGGCTTTATGGTGTATTTGAAAGAAAATTCATATATACCTTAGTTTCCTGTACCCTTCTTTCAGTGAAAATACAATAAGGGTTGATATTGACCACGGAAAGGAAGCACACCCATGAGTAAGCTTACATGGAAAAAGACCGCTGCACTGGTAATGACAGTTACAATGCTCACGACCGCTGCCGCAGGCTGCGGTAATAACGCGTCTTCGAGCGCATCTTCTGAGGAGAGCAGCACTTCTTCCACAGTTGAAAGCAGCGAGAGCTCCTCAGAGGAAAGCAGCGCGGCGAGCGCAACCGAGGAGGAAACAGACGAAATGGCAGCGAAGAATGTTGCGGATCTCATCGACGCAATCTATGTGCAGGAGCGCAATGACAATACCGATGAAGAATGCAAAGCAGCAAAAGAAGCTTGGGACGCGCTGACCGATGCGCAGAAGGAGCTTGTGGAAGGCGATAACGCCGACCCGGATTATTTCGGCCGCGATACGGGTGACGCCGCGAAAGACGACCCGCGCAACGAAGACGAAATCGGCGAAAACGAGCTGCTCGTTGTCAGCTTCGGTACGTCCTTCAACGACAGTCGCGTAAAGGATATCAAGGGCATTGAGGACGCTCTGCAGGAAGCTTACCCGGATTGGTCTGTCCGCCGCGCGTTCACCGCTCAGATTATCATCAACCACGTGCAGGCGCGCGACGATGAGAAGATTGACAACATGCAGCAGGCGCTTGACCGTGCTGTCGCAAACGGCGTCAAGAACCTCGTTGTGCAGCCGACGCATCTCATGCACGGCGCAGAGTACGACGAGATGAACGAGTTGCTTGACCGGTATAAGGATAAGTTTGAGAGCATCGCTGTTGCAGAGCCGCTGCTCGGCGAAGTGGGCGACGATGCGACTGTTATCAATGAGGATAAGGAAGCTGTTGCAAAGGCCATCACAGCTGAAGCTGTGAAAACCGCCGGTTATGATGACGTTGCTGCCGCTGCAGAAGACGGTACCGCATTCGTCTTTATGGGCCACGGTACGGCGCATGTTGCAAAGGTCAGCTACAGCCAGATGCAGACCACCATGGAAACACTCGGCTACACGAACGTATTTGTCGGCACCGTTGAGGGTGAGCCGGAAGACACCTCCTGCGAAGCCGTTATCGAAAAGGTAAAGGAAGCAGGCTTTACGAAGGTTGTGCTCCGTCCGCTGATGGTCGTTGCAGGTGACCATGCCAACAACGATATGGCTGGCGACGATGAGGATTCCTGGTTGAGCCAGTTCAAGGCTGCGGACTGCTTCGACAGCGTTGATACGCAGATTGCGGGTCTCGGTGAGATTGGGGATATTCAGCAGATCTACATCGACCACGCGCAGGCAGCGATCGATTCCCTGAATGGCTAATCCGTAAACACAGCGCCCGGAGAGAATCGCTCTTCGGGCGCTTATGTTTATAGATTGTTTTTAAAATAAAGAAGAGGTATAACAAAATGAAAAAGAAGCAGATTACAGCCCTTTTGCTCTCAGCGCTCCTGATCTTCGGGTGCAGCGCGTGTGCGGGCAATACGAATGAAAGCAGTGCGTCTTCCGAAACTTCCGTTTCAAGCGCAGAGCCCACCCCCACCGAAGAGCCGGACGTTGTGCCGGAAGACGGCGTGTACACGGCAGAGTTCAAAACGGACAGCTCTATGTTTCAGGCGAACGAAACTTGCGAGGGCATGGGTACGCTGACAGTCGAAAACGGCGAGATGACGTTCCACGTCAGCCTGCGTTCTAAGAAGATCTTGAATCTGTACCTCGGTACGGCAGAGGACGCAAAGCAGAACGAAAGCGAATGGCTTCAGCCGACCACCGATACCGTCACCTATAAAGACGGCACATCGGAAGAAGTCTACGGCTTTGACATCCCGCTGAAAAGTGTCGATAAAGATTTTGATCTTGCGCTCATCGGCACGAAGGGCACGTGGTACGACCACAAGGTCAGCGTGCGTGACCCGCAGCCGATCGTTGAGGACACCGCAAGCGACGCAGAGACCGAAGTGCCGGAGGACGGCACGTATACGTGCAACGTCACGCTTGAGGGCGGTTCCGGCCGTGCAACAATCGAGAGCCCCACGGAGCTCACCGTTGCGGACGGCAAAATGACCGCGAAGATCACATGGAGCAGCCCAAACTACGATTACATGATCGTGGACGGCGAAAAGTATCTGCCCGTCAATACCGAAGGCAACTCCGTGTTTGAAATTCCTGTCGCCGCACTCGATACCGCACTCGCCGTTACGGCAGATACCACCGCCATGAGCACTCCGCACGAGATCGAATACACCCTGACGTTTGACAGCGCGTCTCTTACCGCATGAGACGGCTTACAGCGCTTTTAGCGGCGCTTTTGCTTCTGGCTTTCACGGGCTGCGCAGCAAACCCGGCACAGCCTGAGAGTACATCAAGCCCAGCGCAGGCCGATGAAACGCAAGCAGATTTTCAAGTCGAAAGCGCCTATCCGCTCGAATACGCGAAAGAGTTCACCGTGGACGAGTGCACCGGCGGTACAAGGCTCATCACCATTCAGAATGCCCGCTACCTCGTCGTGCCGGAAAACAGTACCGTGCCGAACGGTCTTTCGGAAGACATCACCGTTTTGCAGAAACCGCTTGAAAATGTCTATCTCGTCTCCACGTCTGCGATGGACCCGATCCTGAAGCTCGATGCACGAAGCGCCGTCACGCTTTCCGGCACGAGTGCCGAAAACTGGTATCTGCCGGAAGCGAAAGAAGCCATGGAAAACGGTGAAATTTCCTACGCGGGTAAGTACAGCGCGCCGGATTACGAGCGCATCGTGTCTGCAAACTGCGGCCTCGCGATTGAAAACACAATGATCTACCATACGCCGGAAGTGAAAGAGCAGCTTGAAAAGTTTGGCATTCCCGTGCTTGTTGAGCGCTCCAGCTATGAATCCGACCCCTTGGCACGCATGGAGTGGGTGAAGCTCTATGGCATTTTGTTTGATAAAGAGGCGGAAGCCGAAACGTTCTTCAACGAGCAGGTTCAGCGCATCCGGCCGCTTTTGGAGCAGGATACCACAGACAAAACGGCAGCATTTTTCTCTGTGACGTCGAATAACCTTGTCACGGTGCGTAAATCGAACGATTACGTTGCGAAGATGATTGGCATGGCGGGCGGCAAATACGTTTTTTCCGATCTTTCCGATAACGGCAATAACCTCGCAACGATTAATCTTTCGCTCGAGGAGTTCTACGCCGGCGCGAAAGACGCTGACGTTTTAATCTACAACAGTACCATCGAGGGCGAGATTAAAACAACCGAGCAGCTCTTATCAAAATGTCCCATGCTGGCAGATTTCAAAGCCGTGCAGAACGGCAACGTCTGGTGTACCACGCAAAGCCTGTTTCAGGAAAGCATGGAGCTGCCCGATTTGATTTTGGACATGAACCGCGTGTTCACGGCGGAAAGCCCGAATGCGGTCAACGAAGATGAACTGAAATTTCTGACACATGTAAGCTGAGGAAACCATGAAACTAAACGGCACAAAGCGTCTGACAATTTCATATCTTGCGCTCGCGGCTGCATTGCTCGCGCTGTTTATGCTGAACATTTTCTGCGGCAGCACGGCCCTTTCTCCGAAGGATATTTTAAGCACGCTTTTCAGCGCGGGGAATAACGCACTCGCGCAAAAGATCATATTTGGTTTACGCCTGCCGCGTGCCGCCATGGTCGTTTTGCTCGGTGCGGCGCTGTCCGTTGCGGGTTACTTATTGCAGACTTTTTTTGCAAACCCTATCGCCGGGCCGTTCGTTATGGGTGTTTCCGGCGGCGCAAAGCTCGCCGTTGCACTCACGATGGTCGTGCTTTTAAATCATGGCTTGTTCACAAGCTCACTCACGCTGATTTTAGCTTCATTTGTCGGTGCCATGGTCGCTATGGGTTTCGTCTTGGCCGTTTCACAGCGCGTAAAGCGCGCAGGCGTGCTCGTTATCTGCGGCGTGATGATTAGCTATATCTGTTCGGCTGTCACGGACGTTGTTGTTGCATTTGCGCAGGATTCCAACATCGTGAATCTACACAACTGGTCGATGGGCAGCTTCTCCGGCATGACGTGGGAGAATGTCCTCACGGCGGCTTTAATTGTGTTGCCATGCCTTGCGCTTTCGTTTATGCTTTCCAAACCGATGGCGGCGTACCAAATGGGCGAAGCCTATGCGCAGAGTGTCGGCGTTTCCGTGCGTCCGTTCTCAGTCGCACTTGTGTTATTATCCAGCCTGCTCGCGGCATGCGTCACGGCATTTGCGGGGCCGATCTCCTTTGTCGGCATCGCGGTGCCGCATCTCGTAAAGCGCACACTCCGCAGTGCAAAGCCTTTGCACGTGCTGCCGGGGTGCGTTTTAGGCGGTGCAGCATTTTGCCTTTTGTGTGACCTCATCGCGCGCAGTATATTTGCGCCGACGGAGCTTTCCGTCAGCTCCGTCACGGCGATTTTCGGCGCACCGGTGGTCATTTTGCTGCTTGTGCGCAGGCAGAGAAGGGAGGCGGCAGCATGAGCTATTGTGAAGCGAACGACCTTGCGGTCGGCTACAATTCGCCGCTTTTGGAGCATATAAAATTTGCCGCCGAGCGCGGACAGATTTTGACGCTTATCGGCCCGAACGGCGCGGGTAAATCGACCCTGATGAAAACGCTTGCCGCACAGCTTGCGCCACAGGGAGGGACCGTTTTGCTCGATGGGCAGTCCCTTTCGGTATACGCACCGAATGCCCGCGCGCGCAAAATGGCGCTGATGGTGCCGCACACGAACCGCACAGAGCTCACGACCTGCTTTGATGTCGCCGCAGCCGGGCGTTACCCGTATACCGGTCGTCTCGGAATCCTCTCCGAAGAAGATAAAAAGCAGGTTTTCGACGCGCTGCATCTCGTAAATGCGGCCGATATTGCCGATCGCGATTTTGATAAGATTAGCGACGGTCAGCGCCAGCGTGTCCTTTTGGCACGGGCAGTCTGTCAGGAGCCGGAAATTCTGTTTTTGGACGAACCGACTTCATTTCTCGACGTTAAAGGTAAAGCGGAGCTCATGACGATTCTGCGTCGGCTTGCAAAAGAGAAGAATACTGCAATTATCCTGAGTCTGCACGAGCTTGATCTCGCGCAGAAGCTCTCTGATGCCGTTGTCTGCGTTTCACTAAGCGGTGTCTCGGACATTATGACCGTAAAAGACGCGTTTCAAAAAGAGAACATACAAAAGCTATATAAAATGTCCGACGAAGAATACACGTTCCTGTTTGGTAAAAAGGAGCCGCCGAAGTTTGAGCACTACATTCGCAGCGGACAAAAATTATTGCGCTGTGGGTACACAACGGGCACATGCGCGGCACTCGGTGCCGCCGGTGCGGCGCGACTGCTTTTCACCGGCAAGGCCCCGGAAACGGTCGGTCTGCGTACACCGAAAGGCATCGTTGTTGAGGTCGCGCCAATCTACTGTGAGAAGACCGAAACCGGCGCCGTATGCGCCATTCGCAAAGACGGAGGAGACGATATTGACGCCACGGACGGCTTGCCCGTCATCGCAAATGTGACGCTTTTGCCCAATGAACACGGCGTCGTTAAAATCGACGGCGGCAAGGGTGTTGGCCGTGTGACCAAGCCCGGGCTTGACCAGCCCGTCGGCGCGGCGGCCATCAACCACGTTCCGCGCGAGATGATCACCGAAGCCCTCTTAAAAGAAGCCAAAACATTTGAGTATAAAGGCGGCTTTTCCGTGCTTGTCTCCATCGAGGGTGGGGAAGAGGCCGCGAAAAAGACGTTCAATCCACACATCGGCGTCATTGGCGGACTTTCGGTGCTCGGTACCAGCGGCATCGTGGAACCGATGAGTCAGCAGGCAATCGTCGATACGATGCAGCTGGAAATTCATCAGGCTGCGCTCAAAAACGGTGCGCGCCGCCTGATTCTGACTCCCGGCAACTACGGCCTCGATTATCTGCATGAAACCTACCCCGCGCTCTTGGATATTCCCATCATAAAGTGCTCGAATTTTATCGGTGACGCGCTCGATGCCGCCGCAACAGAGCACTTTGAAGAAGTTTTACTCGTCGGGCACATCGGTAAGCTTGTGAAGGTCGCAGGCGGTATTATGAACACGCACTCCCGCATGGCGGACTGTCGCACGGAGCTTTTCTGCACGTATGCGGCGCTTGCGGGCGCGAAAAAAGAGGTGTGCGAAGCGCTGATGCAGGCGGCCACAACCGATGCCTGCCTTGATATTTTGAATCAAAACGGTCTGCGCGAGCCCGTCATGCACGGCCTGATAAATGCTGTGCAGCTGCACCTCGAGCGCCGCGCAGCGGGTGCATTCCAAGTCGGCGCGGTGTTGTTTTCCAATCAAACCGGCCCCCTTGGGCAGACCGAAACCGCAGAAAAATTGCTGCAAAAGTGGAAGGAGTCGTAAACATGGTACATTTTGTCGGTGCCGGCCCGGGCGCGCCGGACCTCATCACGCAGCGTGGCGCGGCGCTCTTACAGACTGCCGACTGCATCATCTATGCCGGCAGCCTTGTCAACCCTGTACTTTTGGGGCTCGCTAAAGCAGATTGCACGATCTATAACAGCGCCAAAATGACGCTGGAAGATGTGATTTCCGTCATGCGCGAGAACGAAAAGAACAACAAAACAACAGTTCGTCTGCACACAGGTGACCCGTGCCTTTACGGCGCAATCCGCGAGCAAATGGATAGGCTTGATGCAGAAAGCCTTCCCTATGACGACACCCCCGGTGTCTCCAGCTTCTGCGGCGCGGCGGCAGCTTTAAACGCAGAATATACGTTGCCGTCTGTCAGTCAAACGGTTATCATCACGCGCATGGAAGGCCGCACGCCCGTGCCGGAAAAAGAAAAGCTGCAAAGCCTCGCCGCACACGGCGCGACCATGGTGATTTTCCTTTCAATCGGTTTGGTCAATCAGGTGCAGCAGGCGCTTTTGCAGGGTGCTTATACGGCTTCCACTCCCGTGGCAGTCGTCTACAAAGCCACGTGGCCGGAGGAAAGAATCGTGCGCTGCACTGTCGGTAATTTGGCCGAAAGCGTGCATAAAGCGGGCATCACCAAAACGACGCTTATTGTCGTCGGAGATTTTCTCGGCACACGATACGACCGCAGTAAGCTCTACGATCCCACATTCACGACGGAATATCGGAAAGGCAGCAAAGCATGAGCTGCGCATATATCGCTTTCACCGAAACCGGACTAAAACTCGCAGAAAGGCTGGCTTTTTCACATCCGGGCAGCATCAGTCGCGGCGGTAAAAACGGCGTGAAATTATCCGAGTGGACGGCCGAAAACTTTCAAAAATCCGATGCACTCATCTTCATCGGCGCTGTCGGCATCGCCGTGCGCGCCATTGCGCCACATTGTAAAAGCAAGGCGACCGATCCCGCTGTGATTGTGCTCGATGAGCGCGGTCGGTTTTCCATTCCGATTTTGTCCGGTCACCTCGGCGGCGCAAATGACCTTGCCAAGAAACTCGCGAGCATCTGCGGCGCAGTGCCGGTCATCACGACCGCGACCGACATCGAAGGCGTGTTCGCCGTAGACGAGTGGGCGAAAGCGCAGAACTGCCACGTGCTCGAGCCTGAGCGTATCAAAACCGTCAGCAGTACACTGCTCGCTGGTAAAGTGGTTTATTATGATTCGCAGTGGAAAATCACAGGCACTCAACCTAAAAATGTTTTCCCGGCAGACGAGAACCATCAAGCCGATTTTTCCGTAACACTCTACCCGCAGAGTGATGCGCTGCACCTCGTTCCAAAAATCTGCGTGCTTGGCGTCGGCTGCAAACGCGGCACATCGGCTGAACATATCGAAGCAACATTTAAACAATTTTGCAAAAAAACAGGCTGTGCACCGCAAAGCATCTGTGCGTGTGCGAGCATAGACCTCAAAAAAGATGAACCGGGACTTTTGGAATTCTGTCAAAACCATGATTTTAACATCCGTTTTTATACAGCCGAGGAGCTCAAAAAAACGTCCGGTGAATTCACATCATCTTCATTTGTGCAGCAGATAACGGGCGTTGACAACGTCTGCGCCCGTGCGGCCGTACTGGCGTCGGGCGGCGAATTGGTGATCGAAAAGCATATATACAGCGGCGTGACGTTCGCCGTCGCCGCAAAACCCTTTACCCCGGATTGGAGCGTGTAAAATGAAGCGAAATCTCGTTTATGTCGTGGGCCTTGGCCCCGGCGACCCGCAGTTTTTGACCGCACAGGCGAAAACGGCGCTCGAAAACGCCGACGTACTATGCGGCTACACCGTCTACATCGATCTTATCCGCTCGTTTTATCCCCAAAAAGAGGTGCACGCAACGGGCATGACAAAGGAGATCGACCGTTGCCGCTGGGCGCTTGAGACCGCGCAAAGCGGCAAAACCGTGGCGCTTGTCTGTTCGGGAGATGCCGGCGTATACGGCATGGCGAGCCCGATTTTGGAACTTGCACCCAATTACCCGAGCGTCGAGATCGAGGTCATTCCGGGACTTACGGCGGCGCTCAGCGGCGGTGCGGTTTTGGGCGCACCGCTTGCGCATGATTTTTGCGTAGTTTCCCTTTCCGACCGACTCACCCCATGGGAAATGATTGAAAAGCGCCTTGCCTGCGCCGCCATGGGCGATTTCTGCGTGGCAATCTACAACCCGTCCTCGAAAGGTCGGCCCGATTATTTACAGCGTGCCGTCCGTATTTTGCTCCAGAACGGCAAATCGGAGGAGACCGTCTGCGGCATCGTACGCAACATTGGCAGAGAGAGGCAGCAAAGTGAGATCATAACGCTCCGCGAACTTGAAAACAAGCAGGTCGATATGTTCACGACTGTATATATAGGCAACAAAACAACAAAGAATATCGAAAGCAAAATGGTAACGCCAAGGGGGTATCGCACGGTATGAAAGCTGTGGTGTTCAGCGGAACGACAGAGGGCAGACAGTTTTCAAAAATTTTGGCAAACCTCGGCGTAGAAGTTCTTGTCAGTGTTGCAACAGAGATCGGTGCAGAAGAACAAGACGAGAATGAAAATATCACAATTCATGTAGGTAGATGCACTGCCGCAGAGATGACGAAACTTTTGCACGGCGCGTCAATCTGTGTGGACGCAACGCACCCCTATGCAACAGAAGCCACGCGCACCATTTGTGAAGCGTGTGAAACGACAGGCGTTGAGTACCATCGATTGCTCCGTACCGAAAGCGAATTGCCGAAGAACAGTATCGTGTTTGGAACGGCAGCAGAAGCGGCAGAATATCTCGAAAGTACTGCCGGGAATGTCTTGCTCACGACCGGTGCAAAGGAGTTGTCTGCTTTTAAAAATCTAGATATAAAGCGGATTTTTCCACGTGTGTTGCCCACACTCGACGGTATTCGCGCATGCGAAGCCCTCGACATTCCGCACCGCAACATCATCGCCATGCAAGGCCCGTTTTCACTTGACCTCAACCGCGTGATCCTTGAACAATTCAACATTCAATGGCTCGTTACAAAAGACGGCGGCGCAGTAGGCGGCTTTATGGAAAAAGCAAAAGCCTGCGAATACTGCGGTGCACGCCTCCTTGTACTGCGCCGCCCGCGGGAGAACGGGGAGACAGTTGAAAGTATCCTTGAAAGGTGTAGAGAATTGCTATGAAAATCACTTTAGTCGGCATGGGAGGCGGCACAGTCGACAGCGTAACAACGCAGGGAGCAGAAGCTTTGCATGAAGCCACACTCATCATCGGCGCAAAGCGTTTACTCGAAAACTTGCCGGATTTCTGTACACAAAATCGTATCGCAATGTATAAAATCGGTGAGATTTTATCAGTGCTTGAAACAACAAAAGAACAAAATATCACACTTGTATACAGCGGTGACACCGGGTTTTATTCCGGCGCCTCTGCACTGTGCCGCGTGCTCGATGAACGCCACATCGAATACACCGTGATTCCGGGCGTTTCCAGCGTACAGTTGCTTTCTGCTGCCATCCACGAACCGTGGCAGAACTGGAACCTCGTCTCCGCGCACGGCTGTGCATGTGACCCTGTTGCTGCATGCAGCATGGGCAAGCCCACATTTTTCTTAACGGGCGGTGAAGTAACTCCCGCAGTGATCTGCGCGAAACTCACCGAATCCGGGCTGGGAGACGTGCAGGCAGTTGTCGGTGAAAATCTCGGTACGCCACAGCAAAAAATCAGTAAGAATACAGTACGAAAAATATCTGAAAGTGTTTTTGAACCGCTATGTGTGCTTCTTGTAGAGTCGTGTGAAGTACCCGTGCAGCGTGTGCCGGGTTTGCCGGATGAAGTCTTCATCCGCGGCAAAACACCCATGACAAAGCAGGAGGTTCGCGCCGCGGTACTCGCAAAGCTTGCCGTTAAACCGACCGATATTCTCTGGGACATCGGTGCGGGGACCGGCAGTGTCAGCATAGAAATGGCGCTTGCTGCGCCGCTCGGATACGTGTATGCCGTGGAGTGTGACGCAGCCGCCTGTTCGCTGATAAAACAAAATCGAGACAAATTTCATGTACATAATTTGACACTTGTAGAGGGCAAAGCGCCGGAAAAATTAACGGATCTTCCTGCACCGGATGCCGTGTTTATCGGCGGCAGTAAGGGCAATCTGCCCGAGATCATCGATGCTGTGTTGACCGCAAATCCGAGTGCTCGCCTGTGTGTTTCCGCTATCGCGCTTGAAACGCTGCAAACGGCGCTTTCATCTTTTGCAACCCACGGCATGACTGCGCAAATTACACAAATTGCCATAAGCCGCAGCAGTTCAGTCGGCAATTTGCACCTGATGAAGGCGAATAATCCCGTTTTTTTGATTGTGAGGGAATGACATGCTGCAAATGCTCATCGCCGCGCCGAACTCCGGCAGCGGCAAAACGACTGTCACCATTGCGCTGCTTGCGACGCTTAAAGCCCGCGGCCTCAACCCCTGTGCTTTTAAATCCGGGCCCGATTATATTGATCCCATGTTTCACCGCAGTGTGCTCGGCGTCGAAAGTCACAATCTCGATTTGTTTTTCTCAAAGCCTCAAATAGTACAGAATTTATACAACAAAAGCGCAGCCGATCACGGTGCTGCTATATGCGAAGGTGCTATGGGGTACTATGACGGTCTCGGCGGCACAAGCGACATCGCAAGTGCGTGGCATTTAGCCGATACGTTGAATCTACCCGTTCTGCTTGTCCTGCGTCCGAAGGGTGCAAGCTTAACCCTTGCAGCGCAGGTACGCGGCTTAATGTCCTTCCGCACACCGCACCATATCGCCGGTATTATACTGAATGACTGTAAAGAAAATTTGTACCGTATTTTAGCACCGATGCTCGAAAAGGAGACAGGTGTGCCTGTTATCGGCTATCTGCCCCCAATGCCCAAAGCTGCGATCGAAAGTCGTCATCTGGGGCTTAAAACCGCCGGTGAGATTGAAAATCTGCAAAAGAAGATCACACTTTTGCATGAGACGATGGAAAAGACGGTCGATTTTGAAAAACTCTTTAGCGTCTTTGCGTGTCCGGCACCCAAAGTATCGAAAGAGGAATTTCCGATTCCTAATGTGCGCATCGCCGTTGCAAGGGACGAAGCCTTTTGTTTTACATATACCGAAACGCTTGAAGCGTTCAAAGAAGCCGGCGCAGAACCTGTCTTTTTCAGCCCATTGCACGATAAAAGCTTGCCTCAAAATATCGGCGGGCTGTATCTGCCCGGCGGTTACCCGGAGCTTTGCGCAAAGGCACTCAGCGAAAATACCGAGATGCTTTTGCGCATCAAAACCGCAATTAAAAACAGTTTGCCGACTGTGGCAGAATGCGGCGGCTTTTTGTATTTAGGTCAAACACTTGAAGATGTAAACGGCGACAAATACCGTATGGCAGGCGTTCTGCCCGGCGAAGGCTTTAAGGTCGGCCACCTCGTGCGCTTCGGTTACGCGACGCTTACTGCGAAGGAGAACAGCATGCTGCTAAAAAAAGACGAGTTGCTTCCTGTGCACGAATTTCACCACTGGGATTCCACCGAAAACGGCATAGCGTGCACAGCGACAAAGCCGAACGGCCGTACGTGGGACTGTGCTTTTGCAAACGAACATTTTTATGCGGGTTTTCCGCATTTATACTGGGCGGGCACGCCGCTGCCGCAGCGCTTTGCGGACGCCGCCCGCCGCTACATGAGGGACAAAATATGACGGAAACAGAACTTAAAAACCGGCTCAAAACAATCACGCAGCCGGATGAAGCCGCGCGCAAAGCCGCCCACGCGCATTGGGCGTCGCTTGCAAAGCCACTCGGCGGGCTTGGCGATCTCGAACCATTATTAGAAGATGTGGCTGCGCTTACAGGCGCGCCGCAGTTCGATTTTTCAAAGCGCGCGGTCTTGGTGCTGTGCGCGGATAACGGCGTCATCGCGCAGGGCATCAGCCAGTCCGGCAGCGACGTGACGCGCGCCGTTTTGCAGAATCTTGCGCAGCGCAAAACAAGCGTCTGCAAAATGGCGGAAACGGTGCACTGCGGTGTGATTCCCGTTGATATGGGCATCGCGGGAGCGCCCGTGGACGGTGTGAAGAATTGCCGTGTGCGTGCGGGTACGGATGATTTTACCGCTTGCCCTGCTATGACCCGCGAGGACGCTTTACAAGCCATCGAGACCGGCATCGAGCTCGTCCGCGAGCAGAAAGCGCAGGGCATAAAACTCCTCGCGACCGGCGAAATGGGCATCGGCAACACGACAACCTCTGCCGCCGTGAGCTGCGTTTTGCTCGGCCGTGCGCCCGAAGAAATGACCGGCCGCGGCGCAGGGCTCTCCGATGACGGTCTGCGCCGCAAGATCGAGGTCATCTATCAAGGCATCGCGATCAATCATCCCGAAAAAACCGATGTGATCGGCGTGCTGTCGGCGCTCGGCGGCTTAGATATCGCCGGGCTGTGCGGCGTGTTTTTGGGCGGTGCTCTGGAGAATATCCCTGTCATTATCGACGGTTTCATCAGTAGCGTGGCGGCACTGTGTGCAGCACGGCTGTGCCCGACGGCGACTAAGGCCATGTTCGCAAGCCACGTTTCGGCGGAGCCCGCGGCGTGTATCGTTTTGGAAGCGCTCGGCAAAAAGCCGCTCATCACGGCGAATATGCACCTCGGCGAGGGCACCGGCGCGGTCGCAAGCCTGCCGCTGTGGGACATGGCGCTTGCGGTCTACAACAACTGTTATTCGTTCACGGAGGGCGGCATCGCGCCGTACACCCCGCAATGCTGACGCTCGTCATCGGCGGCGCGGCAAGCGGCAAAAGCGCCTATGCAGAAAGCCTGACCCTGAAACACCCGCTGCCGCGTTACTACGTTGCCACCATGCAGGTGTGGGATGAAGAGTGCGCCAAACGCGTCGAAAAGCACCGCGCCATGCGAAAAGAAAAACAGTTTGAAACGATCGAATCCCCTATCAGTCTTGATAAAATCAGAATACCAAATCGCGGAATAGTTCTGCTCGAAGACCTCGGCAACCTGACCGCAAACGAGCTGTACGATCCGAAAGGTGCGGGGGTAAATACCGCAGAAGCCATTCTGTATGGCGTTGAAATACTATATAAACAATGCGAACATCTGATTGTCGTCGGCAACGAGGTGTTCAGCGGCGGTGCAGCGTATGCCGACGAAACAGATCTGTACCTCAAAGCGCTGGCGCAGATCCAAAACGGCATCGCTGCCCGCGCGGATCACGTCTGCCGCGTAGTGTGTGGTATCCCGGTTTATTACAAAGGAGGGGAAAAGGTATGACGGTTTTGCAGACGATTGCCGTGGCGTTCGCTATGTTTTCGGCGATTCCCATGCCGCAGTTCGAATGGAGCCAAAAGAACATGCGATACGCGCTGTGCGCATTCCCGCTCATCGGTGCAGTGTGCGGCGGGTTGTGGTGCTTAGTCGGTGTCCTGCCTGTGCCGGAGCTCGTCCGCGCAGCAGGCTTTTGCCTTGTGCCTGTGCTCGTCACCGGCGGCATCCATCTGGATGGTTTCGCCGACACATGCGATGCGCTCTCAAGCTACGGTGATGCGGAAAAGAAGCTCGAAATTTTGAAAGACCCACACTGCGGTGCATTTGCAGTTATCCGATTATGCGCATATTTCATATTGTATTTTGCGCTCTGTGCTTCGGTGAAATTTACGGTGCGTTTCGGTGTGGTTTGGATATTGGCACTCACCTTGGAGCGTGCGTTTTCCGGTCTCGCCGTGGCATCATTTCCCATGGCGAAAAACACCGGTCTCGCGCATACGTTCTCGGAAGCCGCAAACCGCATAACGGTGCGCCGCGTCTTGATTATTTATACTGTCGTGCTCGGCGCTGCGCTGCTCGTGCTCGGCGGCTGGGCGGCAGTTTTGGCTGTTTTACTTGTCTTTCGGCGGTATTACGCAGTGTCGAAAAAGCAATTCGGCGGCATCACGGGCGACCTTGCCGGGTGGTTCCTGCAAAGGGCAGAGCTCGCCATGTTGGCAGCGCTCGCCGTGTGCCAGTGGGGAGGAATTTTGTAATGGTGTTCATCACAGGTCCGCTTTACAGCGGCAAGCGCACGTTCGCGCAAAAGCTCGGCGGTACATGCTGTTTTGAGGTGCAAAAGCAGGCCGAAACGACGGAAGACCTCGAAGCACTTGCTAAAATACTTTCTGAAAAATACGATATTATCACCGCAACGGAAGTCGGCGGCGGTGTTGTGCCCGTTGATGCCACAGAGCGCGCAAACCGCGAAAAAGCCGGCCGCTTGGCATGCCTGCTCGCCGCGCGTGCCGATTGTGTTGTGCAGATGTTCTGCGGCATTCCGACCGTCTTGAAAGGGGAATTGCCCAAATGAAAATTTACCTTTTGCGCCACGGTGAAACCGCCTATAATGTGGATTACCGCTATCAGGGCGTGACGGACATTCCACTCTCACCGGCCGGGCTTGCGGCACTGAAGCAGGCGGACTTTTTGCCCAAAACCGTTTATGTCACGCCGTTAAAGCGCACAAAACAGACAGCGGAGATTTTATTTCCGACTGCCGAGTATATCCCCGTAAACGACCTCGGCGAGATGAATTTCGGCGTATTTGAGGGACGTAACTATAAAGAGATGGAGCACGATTCCGCCTACCGCGCATGGGTGGATTCTAACTGCGAAAGCACCTGTCCCGGCGGCGAGTGCAAAGCGGATTTCAGCGAGCGTGTTTGCAAAGCATTTGAATCCCTGCTAAATCAATCTATTCAAAACAGTGAAGACATGCTCGTTATCGTTGCGCATGGCGGCACGCAGATGGCCGTCATGGAAAAGTACGCTGTGCCGCAGAAAAATTATTATGAATGGTGTGCGCCGACTGCCGGCGGCTATGTGCTCGATGCCCGCGATTGGCAGGAAAAGCACGTTTTGCATCTCATCGGGACCGTGCAGTACACAAAGGAGGCCACATGCTGATTTTCTTCGCCGTCCTCGGCGGATTCATTTTAGACGCAATCTTCGGCGACCCCCTGTGGCTGCCGCACCCGGTTGTATATATGGGGAAGGTTATCTCCTTTTTAGATCGAAGCTTGCGGAAAATTTTACCGAAAACACCGCGTGGCGAGCGTATCGGCGGCGCAATCACCGCATTCATCCTGCCTGTCGGCACATTCCTGCTTTCCGGCGCGGTGTGCTTCTTCTTTTATAAAATTCACTGGGTGTTCGGACTTTTGATTCAAATGTTCTGGTGCGCGCAGTCACTTGCCGCAAAGGGACTTGTGCAGGAGAGCCGCAACGTCTACAAGGAGCTCAAAAAGAACGACCTCCCCGCCGCGCGCAAGGCCGTCTCTCGCATTGTCGGGCGTGATACCGACGCGCTTTCCATGGAGGGCGTGACAAAAGCCGCTGTGGAGACCGTTGCCGAAAACGCCGGTGACGGCGTGATCGCGCCGCTTCTTTGCATGCTCATCGGCGGCGCACCACTTGCGCTGACCTACAAAGCCATCAACACGATGGACAGCATGCTCGGCTACAAAAATGAAAAGTACATAAACTTCGGGCGCGTGCCCGCAAAGCTTGACGATGCCGCAAACTACATTCCGAGTCGTATCGCGGCACTTTTGTGGGTGCTCGCGGCGAGGTTCACGGGAAACAGCGTCAAGGGCGCGTGGAAGATCTGGCGGCGCGACCGCCGAAATCATGCAAGCCCCAACAGCGCGCAGACCGAAAGTGCCTGCGCCGGTGCGCTCGGCGTGCAGCTCGCCGGGCCCGCATATTATTTCGGTGAATACTATGATAAGCCGACGATCGGCGACCCGCTGCGCCCGGTCATGCCGGAGGACATTTTGAAAGCCGACCGCATGATGTACGCAGAAAGCATTTTGGCACTCGTGCTCGGTCTGCTCGTTCGCGCGGCATTCGTCTTACTGTAAAGGGGGAGAGAATATGGAACTCACACACGGCGGCGACTGGGCGGGCTACCGCGCAAAATTCGGCCGCGATGCACTCGATTTTTCCGCGAATGTCAGCCCTCTCGGTTTGCCGGAAGGCGTTGCACAGGCAATCGTAAACGCACTGCCCACCGCAGACCGCTACCCCGACCCGCTTTGCAGAGAGCTGCGCCAAAAACTCTCCGCAAGCGAAAACGTACACGAAAACCAAATTCTTTGCGGCAACGGCGCGGCAGACCTCATTTTTCGGCTCGTGCTCGCGAAAAAGCCGCGCCGCACATTATTGCCCGCGCCGACTTTCGCAGAGTACGCGTCCGCACTCAAAACCGTCGGCTGTGAAGTCGAATATTTCTTTTTAAAAGAGGAAAACGATTTTGAAATCACCGAAGAGTTGCTCTCTGCTCTCCATGAAACCATCGACATGGTGTTCTTATGTCAACCAAACAACCCCACCGGGCAGATCGTTACGTCGGATTTTCTCGAAAAACTCCTGAAAAAATGCAGGGCATGTCATGCAACGCCCGTCATCGACGAGTGCTTCCTCGATTTTCTCCCGGAGCACGAAAGCCGGACTGCAAAGCGCTTTTTAGCGCAGTTTCCCGAGCTTGTTATTCTGAAAGCTTTCACAAAATTATACGCCATGGCGGGCGTGCGGCTCGGTTATGTACTCAGCGGCGATGAAAAATTATTAGAAAATATGCGTGAAGCGGGGCAGCCGTGGGCAGTCTCGTCACTCGCACAGGCGGCAGGCGTCGCGGCGTTAGATGAAACCGAATACGCCGACCACGTGCGAAGCTTAATCGCACGGGAGCGGCCCAGAATGATCGCGTCCCTGCGCTCGCTCGGCTTGCGCGTCTTGGACGGGCAGGCAAATTTCCTGTTATTCAAAGCGCCGGAAGATTTCGGCGAGCGACTAAAAGAAAAAGGCGCGGTCGTGCGCGGCTGTGCAAACTACCCGGGGCTCGATAACACCTGGTACCGCACCGCCGTGCGCACGCCGGAGGAAAACGAAAAGCTACTGAAAATCATGCGGGAGGTGCTGAAATGAGCGAAAATAAAAAAGCCAAGTGCATCATGGTGCAGGGCACGATGAGCGGCGCGGGCAAAAGTTTATTATGCGCGGCGCTGTGCCGCATTTTCGCGCAGGACGGTCTGCACACCGCACCGTTCAAAAGTCAAAATATGGCGCTGAACAGCTTCGTTACCCGTGACGGCTTAGAGATGGGCCGCGCACAGGTCGTACAGGCGCAGGCGGCGGGTGTGGAGCCGGACGTGCGCATGAACCCCATTTTGTTGAAGCCGAGCAGCGATGTCGGCAGTCAGGTCATCGTGAACGGCGAAGTGCGCGGCCAGATGAAAGCTTCGCAGTATTTCAAGATGAAAAAATCACTCATTCCCGATATTCTGCGCGCCTACAACAGCCTTGCAGAAGATTTTGACGTTATCGTCATCGAGGGCGCGGGCAGCCCGGCGGAGATCAACCTGAAAGCGGATGACATCGTGAACATGGGGCTCGCAAAGCTTGTCGATGCGCCCGTTCTGCTCGTCGGCGACATCGACCGCGGCGGTGTGTTCGCGCAGCTTTTCGGCACCGTAGAGCTGCTGGAGACGGACGAGCGCGACCGCATCAAGGGGCTTGTCATCAATAAATTCCGCGGTGACGTCGAAATTCTCCGCCCCGGCCTCTCCATGCTCGAAGACAAAACGCACCTGTCCGTTCTGGGCGTCGTGCCGTATCTGCGCGTCGATATCGAGGACGAAGACTCCCTTTCCGAGCGCCTTGAAAAAAAAGACGCCGTGCGTCCGCTGGATATCGCCGTCATTCGCCTGCCGCACATCTCAAATTTCACGGATTTCATGGTGCTCGAGCAGCACCCTTTAATGGATGTGCGCTACGTGCAAAACACCCGCGAGCTCGGTGCGCCCGACCTTGTGATTCTGCCCGGCACGAAAAACACGGTTGAGGATCTCCTCTGGCTGCGCCAGTCGGGACTCGAAGCCGTCATCTTAAAGCTCGCCGCGAAAGAGACGCCGGTGCTTGGCGTCTGCGGCGGTTACCAGATGCTTGGTGAGACGTTGCACGACCCGGATGGCTCCGAAAGCGGTCGCCCGCAAACGCTTCGCGGCTTGAATTTACTGCCGACCGAAACGACATTCTGCGCTGAAAAGCATCGCGCGCAGGTCACAGGCGAAGTCATCGCCGCGCCGTTTACAGGGGCGATGCTCACCGGTTACGAAATTCACACAGGCAATACGATCGTCCGCGGTGAGCCGTTCTGTACGCATGCGGACGGCACAAAAGAGGGCTGCACAAATCAAAACGTCTTCGGCACGTATCTGCACGGCCTCTTTGACAGCGGCGAGCTGACCGAAAAGCTTGCGGAATACCTCTGCGCCCGCAAGGGGATAGACCCCGCGGCCGCCGTGCCTGTTTCCATGGAGGAATACCGCCGCGAGCAGCTCGACATTTTAGCCGACGGCGTGCGGAACAGCCTCGATATGGATGCCGTGTACCGCGCCATGGGCATGGAAAACCCGAGGAGGTGCAAAGCATGATCCCGCAACATCATCTGCCCGCCGATATTGAGCGCACCAGCATGCAGATTATCGCAAAAGAGCTTGAAGAAAGGCATATCCGGATACCAAGGGAAAATCTTGCCGTCGTCAAGCGTGTTATTCACACCACGGCGGATTTCGAGTACGCCGAAACGCTGCATTTTACCGAAGATGCCGTGCAAAAAGCCATAGAAGCGCTGCATAACGGCGCCACGATTATCACCGATACGAATATGGCGCTCGCAGGTGTTTCCAAGCCGGGTCTCAAAAAGCTGAATGGGGAAGCCCTGTGCTTTATGGCAGACCCCGCAGTCGCCCAAAGCGCAAAAGAAAGCGGCACCACGCGCGCCGTCGCCGCCATGCACAAGGCTGCAAAAGAATACCCCGGCGCGATTTTGGCGGTCGGCAACGCGCCCACCGCGCTGTTCGCCATTGCCGAGGAGATCGAAAACGGTCTGCGCCCCGCGCTCGTCATCGGTGTGCCGGTCGGCTTTGTGAACGTCATCGAGAGCAAAGAAAACATTTTCGCCGTGTGCGAAAAGCACCATGTCCCCGCCATCGTCGCATTTGGGCGCAAGGGCGGCAGCACCATAGCCGCCGCCGTCTGCAATGCGCTCATATATTCCGCAGCCGAAATGCTTGACCCCACCGCCCGCGGTTGGAAATAATGCGGCCCCAAATTTTTTGTTGACACAATTTGTCGTTTATGATATACTCATATCGATTTTGAAAGACGAAGTGAGATGTAAGAGTTTTTCAAAGCAATTTTTACTTTTGGACCGCCCTTTTGGGCTAAGGCCATACGGACAGCCGGGTCCACTGCCGACCGGCAGCTTCGGCTGCCTTATTGACTGAGTTAAAAAGCTCAGATTTTATAAGATGGTTCCTTTGCAACCATGAAATTGCGCTAAAACGCAGACTTGTGAAACGTCAATAAGAGTAGTAAAAGTTTAATTGCTATATAGACTCTGAAACGCTCCGCTTTCCGGGATACCATGTTTTTATGTTCCGAGAACATGCGCCCCAAAAAATAAGCGATTCAAACGCAAGTTCTGCACTTACGTGCCGGGCTTGCGTTTTTTGTTTTGCAAAGGGCTTTGAACGGAGGGAAAAGATGAACGAAAATGTAAAACGCGCAAAGCTCGACCAGCGCCGCGCACCAATCCATGAAGCGCTCGAAAAATTCCGCAACATGCGCGTGGTGCCGTTTGATGTGCCGGGTCATAAGCGCGGCCGCGGCAACCCGGAGCTGGCCGCCTTCCTGGGGCAGCAGTGCGTCGGGTTGGATGTCAACAGTATGAAGCCGCTCGATAATCTCTGCCACCCGGTGTCGGTCATTCGGGAGGCGGAGGAACTTGCCGCCGATGCATTCGGCGCGGCACACGCATTTTTAATGGTGGGCGGCACCACAAGCTCCGTACAGAGCATGGTTTTATCCTGCTGTAAACGCGGCGATAAAATTATCCTGCCGCGAAACGTCCACCGAAGTGTAATTAATGCGCTGGTTTTATGCGGTGCGATTCCCGTGTATGTCAATCCCGATGTGGATCACCGCCTTGGCATTTCACTCGGCATGAGCCGTGAGCAGGTACAAAATGCCATCGAAAAGCACCCGGATGCCGTTGCGGTCTTAGTAAACAACCCGACCTACTACGGTATCTGCAGCGATATCCGCGCTATCGTCGATATGGCACACCGCGCCGGAATGCTCTGTCTTGCCGACGAAGCACACGGCACACACTTTTACTTTGGTGAAAATATGCCGGTTTCCGCAATGGCGGCAGGCGCAGATATGGCGGCAGTTTCCATGCACAAAAGCGGCGGAAGCTTAACGCAGTCGAGCCTGCTTTTAACCGGTCCGAATATGAATCCCGGACATGTGCGCCAGATTATCAACCTGACACAGACGACCTCCGGCAGTTACCTTTTAATGTCCAGTCTTGACATCAGCCGCCGCAATCTCGCACTGCGCGGCAGGGAGGTTTTCCGTAAAGTCATTGAAATGGCAGATTACGCCCGCGAGGAAATTAATGCGGTCGGTGGTTATTACGCCTTTGGCAGGGAGCTGATAAACGGCAATTCTATCTACGACTTTGACCCGACAAAGTTAAGTGTCCACACCCGTGACATCGGTCTTGCGGGAATCGAGGTCTATGACATTTTACGGGACGAATACGACATCCAGATTGAATTTGGCGACATCGGAAATATTCTTGCCTACCTTTCTATCGGCGACCGTCCGCAGGAGCTGGAACGGCTTGTGAGCGCGCTTGCGGAAATCCGCAGACGGTATCAGAAAGATTCTGCCGGTCTGTTAAGTCAGGAGTATATCGACCCGGAGGTTGTATGCAGTCCGCAGGAAGCATTTTACGCACAAAAGAAAAGCGTACCGATACGTGAAAGCGCCGGTGCGGTATGCAGTGAATTTGTCATGTGCTATCCGCCGGGAATCCCGATTTTGGCACCGGGCGAGCGTATTACCGGTGAAATTCTTGATTATATTGAATATGCCAAGTCAAAGGGCTGTTCCATGACCGGTCCGGAAGACCCGAAAATCGAGCATATCAACATTTTAACAGACGGAGGAAAACCTCATGGAATTATGGTTTAGCGAATGTCATGCGCCGGACGTCAAACACAGCCTGCGCGTGAACCGCCATTTATATTCAAAGAAAAGCGAATATCAGCAGATTGATATTTTTGATACCCCGGAATTCGGCAGAGTGCTGGCATTGGACGGCAACGTCATGCTTACCGAGCGGGACGAATTTATTTACGATGAAATGATTACACACGTTCCGATGTCCGTCCATAAAAATGCAAAGGATATTTTAGTCATCGGTGCGGGGGACGGCGGTGTCGTAAAGGAACTGACCCGCTATGACCGCGTAGAACGCATTGACCTCGTGGAAATGGACGGCGAAGTAATTGAAGCGTGCCGCACCTATCTGCCGGAAAATGCGTGCCGATTAGATGACAGCCGTGTGCATATTTATTTTGACAATGCATTGCGGTTTATCCGCCGCTGTTCCAATGAATATGACCTGATTATTGTCGATTCCAACGACCCGTTTGGTCCGTCAGAGGGATATTTTACACGCGAATTTTACGGTATCTGCTACAACGCACTGCGTGAAGACGGCATTATGGTCAACCAGCAGGGCAGTCCGTTTTACAAGCACGATGCGGAAGCCATGCAAAGAAGCCACAAACGGATTGTGAATACATTCCCAATCAGCCGCGTTTATCAGGCACATATTCCGACATATGCCGCCGGTTACTGGCTGTTTGGCTTTGCCAGCAAAAAATACCACCCGGTTGACGACTTTGAAGCCCGTCAGTGGCAGGCACTGCATTTAAGCACGAACTACTACACCACCAAGTTACATATCGGTTCGTTTTATCTGCCTGCCTATCTTGAAAAAATGCTTGAGGAGGTTGAAGCATGAAACAAAATGTTGAAACATTTATCGGCTGTGACGCGGATTATGCTGCTGCACGGATTGTCTTATTCGGTGCACCGTTTGATTCCACCACCAGTTTCCGCCCCGGTGCGCGCTTCGGCTCAGCCGCGATCCGCCACGAAAGCTTCGGGCTGGAAACGTACAGCCCGTATCAGGATAAAGATCTGGAAGATATCTCCGTATTTGACTGCGGCGATTTAGAGCTTTGTTTCGGTTCTGCCGAATCGGCACTGGCTGACATTGAAAAAACGGCGGCACAGATTGTAAACGATAATAAACTGCCGCTTCTAATCGGCGGCGAACATCTGGTGACACTGGCAAATGTGCGTGCCGTCCTTGCCAAATACCCCGGTCTGCATATTATTCACTTTGATGCCCATGCTGATTTGCGTGATGACTACCTTGGCGCTAAATTAAGCCATGCCTGCGTCATGCGCCGCTGTTTTGACCTTGTAGGGGACGGACGGATTCACCAGTTTTGTATCCGGAGCGGTGAACGGTCAGAATTTGCATTTGCAAAAGAACATACAGATATGCACCCGTTTGATTTTGACGGACTGGAAGCGCTGACCGCCCAGCTGCAAAAGGATAATACACCGGTTTATCTGACCGTGGATTTAGACTGTCTGGACCCGTCCGTTTTTCCTGGCACGGGTACACCGGAAGCCGGAGGGGTAACCTTCCCGCAGCTTCTTACTTCCCTGCTGCTCGTCAGCCGGACAAATGTCGTAGGCGCGGACATCAATGAACTTGCGCCGATGCTGGACACAAGCGGTGCTTCTACCGCCTGCGCATGCAAGGTGCTGCGCGAAATGCTGCTGGCGCTGTATTAAACGCGAAAATCCTTATATCAAAGATTTTTGCTTCACAACAAGTTGTAATAGAAAAGAGGATTCGTATGAGTAGAGTTTTAATTATCGGCTGCGGCGGCGTTGCTAATGTAGCTATCAAAAAATGTTGTCAGGCAAGTGATATTTTTACGGAAATCTGTATTGCAAGCCGTACCAAATCAAAATGTGATGCTTTAGCTGAAAGCCTTAAAGACAAAACCGCAACAAAAATCACAACTGCACAGGTTGATGCAGACAGTGTGGACGAACTGATTTCATTAATCAAAGCCTATCAGCCGGAGCTGGTTATGAATATCGCCCTGCCGTATCAGGATTTAACAATTATGGATGCCTGCCTTGCCTGCGGTGTTAATTACATGGATACCGCCAACTATGAACCGGAAGATACCGATGACCCAAAGTGGCGCGCCATTTATGAAAAACGCTGTAAGGAAGCCGGATTTTCCGCTTACTTTGACTACAGCTGGCAGTGGGCTTACCGCGAAAAATTTGAAAAAGCGGGACTGACGGCACTCCTTGGCTGCGGCTTTGACCCGGGTGTTACACAGGCTTACTGCGCCTATGCCAAAAAGCATGAATTTGACACAATTGATACCATTGATATTCTGGACTGCAACGGCGGCGATCATGGATATCCGTTTGCAACCAACTTCAATCCGGAAATCAACCTCCGCGAGGTATCCGCTCCCGGCTCTTACTGGGAAAACGGCCACTGGGTAGAAATTCCGCCAATGTCGATCAAACGGGAATATAACTTCGATGAGGTAGGCGAGAAGGATATGTACCTTCTTCACCATGAAGAAATTGAGGCTCTTGCCAAAAACATCCCAGGTGTAAAAAGAATCCGCTTTTTTATGACCTTCGGCCAGAGCTATCTGACCCATATGAAATGTCTGGAAAATGTAGGACTTCTCTCCACCACTCCGATTACCTTCAACGGACAGCAGATTGTACCGATCCAGTTTTTAAAAGAGCTTCTCCCGGATCCTTCCACCCTTGGCCCGCGCACCGTGGGTAAAACCAACATCGGCTGTATTTTTACCGGTATCAAGGACGGAAAAGAAAGAAGCATTTACATTTACAATGTCTGTGACCACCAGGAATGCTACCGGGAAGTAGAGTCTCAGGCGATCTCCTACACCACCGGCGTTCCGGCCATGATCGGAACCATGATGGTTGTGAACGGCCTCTGGAACAAGCCGGGTATCTACACCACAGATGAATTCGATCCGGATCCGTACATGGAAGCACTCAACAAGTGGGGTCTTCCGTGGAAGGTCGTAGAAAATCCTGTTTTAGTAGATTAAGCCTATGTATAAGATAAACGAACTGCCAACTCCCTGTTTTGTCATTGATGAAGGCAAACTGGAAGAAAACTTAAAGATCCTGCACCAGGTAGAAGAACGCACCGGTGCAAAAATTCTGCTGGCTCAGAAATGCTTTTCCTGTTTTTCGGAATATCCGCTGATTGGAAAATATATCAGCGGAACGACTGCCAGCGGACTCTATGAGGCGCGGCTTGGCAAGGAAGAAATGGGGCTGGAGAATCATGTGTATTCACCGGCCTACCGCCCGCAGGATATGGAAGAGCTCGCACAGATCTGCGATCACATTATTTTCAATTCAGAAAAGCAGCTCCGAACGTACCTCCCCGTACTTAAGGCTTCCGGAACCGCAAAAGCCGGACTTCGCATCAACCCGGAATGCTCCACGCAGGAAGGCCATGCGATTTATGATCCCTGTGCGCCTGGCTCCCGCATGGGCATCCGCGCCTGCGATTTTACAGACGAACTGGCCGACCTTGTGGACGGTCTTCATTTTCATACCCTCTGTGAACAGAATTCGGATGATCTGGAAACCACGCTGCGCGCCGTGGAAGAAAAATTCGGCAAGTGGCTTTTTAAAATGAACTGGCTTAACATGGGAGGCGGACATCATATCACCCGTGAGGATTACGATATCGAACGCCTGATTTCCTGTATCAACCATATGAAAGAAACGTATGGTCTTCAGATTTACCTGGAGCCCGGGGAAGCAGTTGCCTTAAACGCAGGCTACAATGTCACGGAAGTTCTCGATATTGTTGAAAATAACGGAAAAATTTTAATTCTTGACACTTCCGCTGCCTGCCATATGCCGGATGTGCTTGAGATGCCGTACCGCCCTCCGCTCAAAGGCAGCGGACTGCCTGGGGAAAAGCCTTATACCTACCGCCTTTCCTGCAATACCTGCCTGGCGGGCGACGTAATCGGCGAATATTCCTTCGATTCCCAAATCCGGATCGGTGACAGACTGTATTTTGAAGATATGGCGATTTATTCGATGGTAAAAACCAATACCTTTAACGGAATCCCACTCCCTTCCATCGCGGTGATGGACAAAGCTGGAAACTGCCGAATGATAAAGGAGTTTGGATATGAAGATTTCAAAAACCGATTGTCTTAGAACCCCAAAAGCCGATGGCTTTTACATGCCGGGCGAATTTGAGCCCCACGAAGGCACGCTGATGATCTGGCCATGGCGCCCCGGCTCCTGGAATTACGGCGCAAAAGCGGCAAGAGCGGCATTTGCAGAAATTGCAGAAGCAATTGCCGCTTATGAGCAGGTTTATCTTTTCGTCCGGCCACAGGATAAAGCATCGGCACAGGAACTGCTTTCCTCCGACCGGATTCATCTGATCGAAGCCCCGACAGAGGATGCCTGGGCGAGAGATACCGGCGCTACGTTTGTGGTCAACGATCAGGGCGAGCGAAGAGGCATTCAATGGGAATTCAACGCCTGGGGCGGCCAGTATGACGGTCTGTACTCCCACTTTGAACATGACCGTGAGGTTCCGGAACGAATCTGCAATTTTCTCGGAGATTCCTTCTATAATGCCCGCCCCTTTGTTCTGGAAGGCGGCTCCATCCATGTTGACGGGGAAGGAACCCTGCTTACGACCGAAGAATGTCTGCTGAGTCCGGGGCGCAATCCTTCTCTTACAAGAGCGGAAATTGAAGAAAAGCTGCGTCAGTATCTTTCGGTCGAGAAAATCATCTGGCTGCCTTTTGGTATTTACAACGATGAAACCAACGGCCATATCGATAATATGTGCTGCTTTGTAAAGCCAGGAGAAGTACTTCTTGCCTGGACAGAGGACGAAAACGATCCTCAGTATGCCAGAAGCAGATCCGCTTTTGATCTTCTCTCCCATACCGTTGACGCGAAGGGACGAAGCTTTGTAATTCACAAGCTGCCCATTCCAAAGCATCCCATCTGTATTACAGAAGAAGATCTTCTCGGCTATGATTTTGAAGCTGGCGAAGATCAGCGGGAAGCCGGGGAACGCCTTGCCGCCAGCTATATCAATTTTTACCTTGCCAATCACTGTGTCCTTCTTCCCCGTTTCGGCGATGAAAACGATACCGTGGCTGCAGAAATTCTCGGAAAATGCTTTCCGGATCGACGGATCCTCCCTGTCGATGCACGCGTCATTCTGACCGGCGGAGGCAACATTCACTGTATTACCCAGCAGATTCCGGCAAAGAAAAGAGGAAACAGATTATGAGAAATATAAAAATTGCCGCACTGCAGTTTTCATGCTGCAACCAGGTACAGGAAAATATAGACAAAGCAGAGACCATGGTCCGTGAAGCCGCTTCCAACGGCGCCAATCTCATCCTTCTTCCTGAATTATTTGAAAGACCATATTTTTGTCAGGAAAAGCGATACGATTATTATGATTATGCCCTGCCTTTGACAGAAAATCCCGCTGTCCGGCGTTTTCAGGCCGTTGCCAGAGAACTTGGAGTCGTGATTCCGGTCAGCTTTTATGAAAGAGATGTTCAGCGCCTGTTTAATTCCATTGCCATGATTGATGCAGACGGATCCATTCTTGGCGTTTACCGCAAGACCCATATCCCGGACGATCATTTTTATCAGGAAAAATTCTATTTCACTCCGGGAGATACGGGATTCAAAGTCTTTGAAACACGTTTTGGAACCGTCGGCGTCGGCATCTGCTGGGACCAGTGGTTTCCGGAAACAGCACGATGTATGGCTGTTCAGGGAGCTGAAATCCTGCTCTATCCTACCGCAATCGGAAGTGAGCCGATCCTGAATGTAGACAGCAGCGGGCACTGGCGACGCGTCATGCAGGGACATGCTGCCGCAAATCTTATTCCGGTTGCTGCTGCAAACCGGATTGGTACCGAAACCGTAACGCCCTGTGAAGAAAATGGCGGCCAGTCCTCTTCTCTTACTTTCTACGGTTCTTCCTTTATTGCCGATGCAACCGGTGAACTCGTAGCATCTGCCGGAAGAGATACCGAGGAAATCCTGTACGCCTCCTTCGATCTGGATGCCCTGCGCGAAGAACGTTTTTCCTGGGGGCTTTTCCGTGATCGACGGCCGGAAACCTACCGTATCATGACGAAACAGTAAAGCTCTGTCTCTTCCTGTTGTAACTCTTCCTACAGCGGTGCGCTGCATCACATATTCTAACTACAAAGGAGAACCGCTATGCAATATGGAGTTTTATGTCTGCTGCCGCCTGCGGCGATGCTGATTTTTGCATTAAAAACGAAAAAATCTTTCGAAGCTCTGATTTTCGGAACCCTGGTTGCCTATCTCATCATGTACAAAGCGGCTTTTATCGGACCCTGGTGTGATCTGCTGCTTTCGGAGATCAGCAACGCAGATAACCAGTATATTCTTCTTCTCTGCGGACTGTTCGGAGGCTTCATCTTCCTGCTCCGCGAGGCAAAAGGAACACTTGGTTTTTCCAACCTGTTAAGCCGCTTCTGTAAAAATGAACGGATCACCATGATGATGTCGGTATTTCTCGGAATCATTATTTTTGTCGATGATTATCTCAACATCATGACCGTTGGAACCTGTATGAAGGATGTCTGTGATAAACGAAAAGTCCCACGCCAGGCGCTTGCCTATATCATTGACTCAACCGGTGCACCTGTCTGCGCACTGATTCCCTTTTCCACCTGGGTAGTTTTTTATTCCGGTGTTTTTATTCAGGAACCGGGCATTCTCAATATGGGCTTTTCCATCGGTATGAGTGTTTACTTAAAAGTGCTTCCTTATATGTTTTATCCCATGGCTGCACTTCTGGTTGTCATTCTGTTTGCCTGCAAACTGATGCCAAAGCTCGGAAAAATGAAGGATGCCTATACCGATCTGGAAAAGAAAGAGCAGACACCGGAGCATCCAAAAATGCACAATGCCCCTTCCGTTGACATTGCCATGGCCGGAATGAGCGTTGATTACCCGCCCGAAAATACCAATGCCGGAAATATACTGGATTTTCTGATCCCCATCGGAATTCTGATCGGTGTGACAGTAGCCACACAGGATATGATGCAGGCGATTATTCTTGCTCTTGCTTCCTGTATGATTCTTTATCTTCCGCGGAAAAAAATGACCTTTACGCGGTACGTGGAACTGTTCTTTGCCGGCTTTGCAGATATTCTTCCGGTTCTCGCCATTCTTCTTGCATCCTTTATGATCAAGACTGCCTGCGGCGAAATGGGACTCTCGGAATACGTCATCAACCTGTGTGTTCCGTATATGAATGCCAAAACACTGGCAGCTATTATTTTTGTTGTCATTGCAGTTCTGACCTTTGTCACCAGCTCTTTCTGGGGAATTGAGGCCGTAGCCGTTTCCATCGTTGTTCCGCTTGCCATCGCCCTTGATGCTAATGTACTTCTGGCGCTTGGCGCTGTCGTATCCGGCGGTGTTTTCGGAAGCCATGCATGCTTCTATTCCGACGCAACGGTTCTTTCCTCCGCGACCTGCGAGATTGACAATATGTCACATGCCGTGTCGCAGTTTCCTTACGTCCTGATCAGTGCTGCTCTCGCCGTAGCGGGATTTTTAATCTGCGGAATTTTTGCTCTTTAAAAACACGTTCTAAAAGTCAAGCGGATATTCGCAATCCGCTTCGCTACTTGCTCATAACCGAATAGCTGCTCCGCAGCTTATCAGAAGGAGCTTGCACTCCTCCTGATACAAGCAAGTCCCCACCCACTGCTT
>OMGY01000697.1_pt1 | contig 36949 bp, 33 predicted proteins | sample 1674461 | NCBI WGS metagenome assembly OMGY01 (sample SAMN05578579, study PRJEB25193) | human gut metagenome | biome: Human Microbiome; feature: human-associated habitat; material: feces | host: Homo sapiens | place: USA:Birmingham | reverse complement strand
AATGGAATAAATTTGCCAGATGTTTATCAAGATATTAAGGATAAACTTTCTCACGACATCATAATTAAGCAGTCTGTGAATCTAAATTTGAAACCTTATGTAATAGATTATACTGAACCAGAACAATGGGAGACAGTAATTGTGGGAAATGATTATTTATTAGAAAAATATACCATTGGGAAAACATTGAATATTGCAGAACTTGAAAAGGAGGAAAACGAAAGAATTCAAAGTTGCTCCTTATATCCTGTTTATCACGGAAGTGCAAAGAATAATATTGGCATTGACAGGGTAATGGAAGTGCTGAAAGGAAAGACTACAGTGCTTGCAGGTCCATCAGGAGTTGGAAAGTCGACACTTACCAATCTGCTTATACCGGACATGGAAGAGCAGGGAGAAGTCAGCCAGACAGGAGAAGTAAGCAGGATAGGCCGAGGAAGGCATACTACAAGACATTCCGAGATATACAATGTATGTAAGCAAACATATATATGTGATACTCCGGGATTTACATCACTTAATCTTCCGGATGTTGAGAAAGAAGATTTAAGATTTTACTTTGAAGAGTTTGTACCATTCGAAGGAAAGTGCAGATTCAATGGCTGCATGCATGTAAGCGAACCGGGATGTGCGGTAAAACAGGCAGTTGAAGACGGAATTATCAATTATGACAGATATAAGTCATATACAGATATATTTGAAGAAATAAAGAACAAGAAGAAGTACTAAATGTACTTGAAAACAGAAAGGTTGTTAATTATGAGTGGTTTAAAGAAAATTTTGTCACCATCAATATTATCGGCAGACTTCAAGAAATTAGGAGAAGAGCTTGAAACGATTGATAAGGCAGGAGCTGAATATGTTCATGTAGATGTTATGGATGGACTTTTTGTAAAGAGTATTTCATTCGGAATGCCAGTTATTAAGTCAGCAAGAAGTGCGACTGACAAGGTTTTTGATGTACATCTTATGATTGAAGAGCCTATAAGATATATAGAAGATTTTGTTAAGGCAGGAGCTGATATAATTACAGTACATGTTGAAGCGTGTAAGGATGTTGTTGCTACATTAGAAAAGATTAAGGAATGTGGTGTAAAAGCAGCTATAACACTTAATCCACCGACACCGGTATCAGCAATTGAGCCTTATCTTGATAAGGTAGATATGGTTCTTGTAATGAGCGTTAATCCGGGATTTGGGGGACAGAAGTTCATACCGGAATCACTTGATAAAGTAAAAGAAATAAGAACTTTATTAGATGCTAAAGCATTTGAAAATAATAATGAGTTTTGAACTGGAACTGTTCCATCATCAAATGTATGCCATAAGAATGTTTTTGGAGTTTCAATAGATACTAACTTCTCTAAAGAAAGGTTTTCTCTACTTATTTCAGCTTCTTTTTCCCCTAATAAACTATCAAATGAACCCTTATGAGCAAATTCACCACTTGATATAACTGGATAACATAAGATCATTGCATTAGGTTTAACCTCTTCATTTTTTATATCTAAATATTTTTCAATAATTTCATTATTCCACAATACTCCTAAACTACCTGCTAAATGTCCTCCTGCCGAAAAACCACAAACTATAACTTTTTCAGTATCTACATTCCACTCTTTTTCTTTTTCACGCACATATCTAACTGTTTCTGCTAATTCTAATAATGCAGTAGGATATCTTACTGGTGCTATACTATATCTTATTACTACAGCATTGAAGCCTTGTGCTACAAATTTTAATGCAATTGGCTCTGCTTCTCTATCTGAAGTAAATTCATATCCCCCACCAGGACAAATTATAATTGTTTCCCTTTTTTTATTTATATTTATTTCTTCACTATTTTCAGGTATATATGCACTTATAATAGCTTCACTATTTTTTAATTTTCTACTAATATCCTTTATTCTTAACTTCTCATATATCATTTCTCTTCTCCTTAAAAATATAATTTCTCTATATTATTCTACTAGTAATAATTTACATATACAACATTCTATATTAGTGATAAAATACCTTTATTTATCTACTTACCTCTTCAATAATATAATAAAAAGGAATAGTATAATCACTATTCCTTTTTTATGTATCACCAATAAACAACTATATTTTTCCCTAAATTTTTTGCTTTATATAAAGACTTATCTGCTAGCGCTATATTTTCTTCTAAAGTCATGTTTTTAACATCAAACTTTGCAACCCCAATACTAACAGTTATATTAATGTATTCATCATTATTAATTTCAATACTCAACTGCTCTATTCCTCTTCTAACCCTTTCTAGAGTATCTTTGAAATTATTGTTTCTATTTTTAAGAATGATAATAAACTCTTCCCCCCCATATCTTCCAACAATATCTTCAGGTCCAATTAGATTTCTTATTAAACTTGCACTCTCAACTAAAACTTTATCTCCTATGATATGTCCATAAACATCATTTATCTTTTTAAAATTATCAATATCCATCATAGCAATGTAATAATTTTCACATTCATAATCTGATCTTTCTTTTAACTTATTTATATTTTCTATAATCTTACGTCTATTATAAATACCTGTTAGTGAATCATAATTTGCATTATAATGAACTTTCTTATATAAAGAAGAATTATCTAAAGCTATTGCAATATATGTAGATAATATTTTAAAAGTACTTAAGTCACTTAAATCAAATGCATTTTTTTCATACTTTTGAATACATAAATCACCAACAACTTTATCTTTTATTATCATTGGAACAAACATCAATGATTTTGTAAATTTTTCAGCTCTCCAATTAAATTTTTCTTTAAGATATTTGTCATGATCATCTATATATCTATAATATTGATTTTCTACATCATTAATAAGTATATCTTCTTTACGTTTAATACTATAACTTGCAAATCCACCATCACATATATCAACACTATTAAGGTTAATTATTTCATCTTCTTCTATTACTAATTGATATTGATATGTTTTTGTTTCTTCATTATAAACTATAATTTGAATAATATCATAATTTAAAATATTTTTTATTTCCTCGGCAATAACCTTAAATATATCTTTTTTATTAAGATTTGATATTATATTTTGTCCTATTTTATAAATAAGCTGATTTTGTTCATATAACATTTTATAATTTTTATCTAGCATATTTTTTTTCTGTTCATCTAAAACAGTAAAAATTGCTTTTTCTTGAATTTTCCTTAATTGCTTTTCAATTTCAATCCACTTTTCTAAATAGCAATATGCTTTTTCATATTCTTTTAATCCTTTATAAGCTAAATTATAAATATTATACATAATTTTAATATTAGTTAATTCTCTATCTTCTAATACCTTTGTTTCAATGTTATTTAATCTTTCTATTGCTGATTGATATTTTTCATTAATTACATCTATTTTGCTTAAATAAATTAATGATTCACTATCAAACTCAACATCTTCAATCTCTTGACGTTTTTTGCTAACCTCTAATAACATTTCTTCAGCTTTTTTAGTTAAACCCTTCTTTATGTAAATCTTAGCTTTTTCTAATAGCCAATTTAAACTATAATGAGGATGTTGTAATGCTAATTTTTCAATATGATCAATATAGTATAAGGCGTTGTCTAAATTATTGATACTTTGCTCACAAATTGCTCTATTTAAATATATGGCTACTTTATTTATATCAGTTCCAATCCATGGAAGCTGCTCTATTTGCTCTAAAATTTCAATTGCTTTTTCGTATTCTTCTATTACAATATATACACCTGCTAAATTACCTTTAATGGTAATTAATAATTCAATATTATTAGCTTCTTCAGCTAATTCCATTGCCTTAACTCCCCATTGTATTGCCTCTGCATATTTATGTTGCATACACTTACTACCTATGAATCCAGTAATTACCGATATCATTCCATTTATATTATTATTCTTCGCAAAAATTTCATATGCTTCATTAAATAACTCATCAGCATTTTGATATAAATCTTCTACAACATATATTTTTCCTAATTTATATAAAGTCCATGAATAAACATCTTCAAGATTGTTTTTTTTAGAAAATATAATTAATTCATTTAATACCTCTTTAGCTACTTTATTATTAAAAAAGTTTATCTTATTAATTATAACTTTTACATAACTCTGATCATTTCTTAACCTTTCAAACTCTTCCTTAGATACCCTATTATCAGTAATCATATACGTTAATACTCCCTTACTAGTTATTGATTTCTTGTAAGTTTATAATAATATTTATTTACTCCAATTAGTTATTCATCTTCTAATTATACTATAAATGGATTATTAAAAAAATATTTTACTAATACTAAATTAATTATTTGTATTTCAAACAATACTTAAATAAAAACATTAAATATAAAAAAACAACAATTATTGTATTTAATCAATAGTTGTTGTTTTCATTTGATACTATTTTTTATTAAATTGTAATTTATACACTATACTATTATCATAAAAAAATGTAAACCATAAATAATTTATAAATAAAATGAACCATAAATAATTATGTGTTACAAATCCTTTAAGACCTATTAAAGATAATAGCCCCAAAAATCCTAAATATTTATATTTTTCGTAACTCATGCTATACCCCCTAATATAATTTATTTAAATTATACCATATAATCACGGATATATTTAGCATTTATGAGTTATTTTTTTACAAAATACTTATATTCTGGTCTACCCACATTTCCAAACTTCATTTCTAAATCAACTTTCCCTATACTTTCTAAATAGTCCATATATTTTTTAATAGTTACATTACTAATTTTTATCTCATATGCAATTTCCCTTAATGTCCAAACCTCATTAGATTTTTCATTTAAAAAATCTATTATTCTATCTAATGTTCTTGCATTTAATCCTTTAGGTAACTTAACTTCATTTTCTGATGAATTATTCATTATCAAGCTATCTATATCACTTTGGCTCACTACCTCTTCATTAAGCAATACTTTCTTTCTAGCTTTATATTTATTTATAGCTTCCTTAAATCTCTCAAATTCAAATGGTTTAACTAAATAATCTACTACTCCATATGCAAATGCTCTTTTTATTTCATTTGTACTATTTGCAGCTGTTATCATTATTACATCTGTAAAAAAGTTTTTTTCTCTAATAGCCTTTAAAATATCTATTCCACTTTTTTCTGGTAAAAATACGTCCATTAATATCAAATCAATATCATTTTCTTTTAAACTTTTAATAATATCATTTTCATACATTACCGGACCAAATGTTTTTATATCTGTAATTTGCTCTAAGTATCGCTTATTTATTAAAGCCACCATTGGATCATCTTCAACTATTAATACATTCACTTTTATATACCACCTTTTAAAATTGTTACAACAAATATTTTTTCATCATCAAACTCTTCAATATCTATACTTCCATTATAAATTTCAACTCTATTTTTAACTAAGTATAAGCCTGTTCCTCTATCTTCTCCTTTTGATGATATACCTTCCGTAAACATTATATCTCTTATTTTATTATCAATACTTTTTCCATTATCTCTTACTTGCATTTCTATTACTAAATCATCTTCATATAATGATACCTCAACCTTCTTTTTTATATCACCACATAAAGCACATGCTTCAAATGCATTTTCAATTAAATTTCCTAGTATTGTTACTATATCATTTGAATCTATAATTCCATGTTCTTCTTCTAAAAACGATTCTTCTGTTAATAAAAACTCTATTTTTCTTTCTTTAGCAACTGACTCCCTACTAATTAATAATCCTCTAACATATTTATCTTCAATACTAACAAACTTACTTATTACTTCTTCATGAATCTCTTGTGTTTTTAAAATATATTTTTTTGCATCATCATAAGCCTTTATTTCAAGCAACCCTAAAATTACATATAAACTATTTTTAAATTCATGAACATTTGCTCTTAAATTTTTAATTATTTCATCTACACCAGTTATCTCTTTTGCTATTTTATTAATAGGATTTTTATCAACTAAAGTAATTATTGTTCTAAGACAATTATCACCTAATTTAATATTTTTAATTGTTACAAATATTTTTTTACCTTGAATTATAAATTCCTTCATTTCAAATTCTTCTCTATTATCTATGTAAACATTAAGCTTATCTAGTATGTCTTCTACTTTAAAATTTTCAAACAACTCATAACAACTTTTGTTTATTTCTATAATTTCTTTATTTTTATTTAATGATATTATTCCATCTTTAACACTATCTATAATTATATTTTTCTCTCTATATAAAGTTGCAATTTCAACTGGTTCCATATCCAATATTAATTTTTTTAAGTTATCTGCTAATATTTTTGCACCTATTATTGATAATATTATAGAAAAAAGAAACAATAAGGTATATGTAGTTTTAGTCTTTGAATTAATTACAGTAATATCTTTTTCATATTTACCTACCATAATAAACCCAACTTGTTTATTATTATAAAATATTGGTTCGAACCACCTCAATGTTGTTCCCATTGAACCTTCCATTATTGAATAATAACTTATTCCTTTTTGAAGAACATCTTTATTATCTTCATTTACATATATTTCTCCTATTTGTGATTCATCTAAATGTGAATATTTCTCACCTGTCATATCCCCAACAACTATAATATCAACATCATTAAAACTTTCTATAAATTCTTTTGTATATTCTTGAATACTTTTATCACTTTCTCTTTTGTAAATCTTTTCTCTAACTAAATCACTTTGACTTATAACATTCCCTACATTCTTCAAGGTTACTTTTATACTATCCTCTGTATCTGATATCTTTGCTGTTATAAAAATAATATAAGATAACAGTAATGGAATAAATGTGATTGTAACAGCCCAAAGAATTATTTTATTTTTAAACTTCATCTTCATATTATATCACCAATATTGTTTTTTTCTTTATAAAGTATTTTAATGCATAAAAATGGGGTGTTTATTAAACACCCCTATATAATATTAAATTTAATATTAACTATGCTATACTGTTCTTGCAAGTTCCTTCATTTAAGAAATCTCTTAAATTTTCATAAGAAAACTCTATCATGTTTATTAATGCTTCATCTGTGTAAGATCCTATATGAGGAGTTACTAATACTCTTGGATAAAGATCTACTAATCTTTGATGTAAATCATTTTCCAATTCTTTTTCTCTTAAATCTTTAAAGAATGTTACAGATTCCCCTTCTAAAACATCAGTACCAAATCCACCTAATTTACCACTTTCGATACCTCTTATTATAGCTTCAATATCTTGAACTTCACCTCTAGCAGTATTAACTAATATAGCTCCATCTTTCATTTTTGATATAAATTCATCGTTTATCATATGATAATTTACATCTTTTATATATGGCATATGTACTGATATTATATCTGCTTGTGCTAATACTTCATCTAATTCCATAAATTCAACTATTTCTTTAGCTGCATCACTTTGGAATACATCATAAGCTATTACTCTAGCCCCTAGTCCTTTGAATAACTTAGCTGTAGTTAATCCAATTTTACCTGCACCTAAAACTGCAACTGTACAATTTCTTACTTCTTTGCTGAACATAAATGGGTCAACAACAAAATTCTTTTCTCTTGTTCTATTTACAGTATAAGCAGTGTGTCTTAATAACATCATTGATAAAGAAAGTGCTAATTCACCTATTGCATTTGGAGAATATCCTGGAACTCTAGCACATTTTAAATCTAAATCTTTAACTGCTTGTAAATCAACGTGATCAAATCCAACTGTTCTAGTTAAAAGATATTTTAATCCATTAGCTTTTAATAGTTCTAAGTTTTGTCTATCAGCTTTACAGTTTCCTCTAACCATTACTGCTTCTGCTCCAATTGCTTCTTTTACATTTTCGTGATTAAGACCTAAAGTTACTAACTTAATATCATATCCAAATTTTTTATTTATTTCTTCAAAATATTTAACTTCTGTTTCTCTAACACCATAACAAACTAATTTTATCATAATTTTTATCTCCTCTAAATAACACTAAATAATATGATTAAGAACAATAACCACTCTATTTTTAGAATGGCTTGTCCTAATCTTTTGCTGTATTTATATTTTCTATTGATTATTCTATGCAAATAATCCTATGTTTCTTATTACTTCTAATATAACTATAAGTATTGGCATTGCTGCTACTGCTACAACTGTTGATAATAAAGAACAGTTTGATGTAAATAATGATTCTCTATCATAACTAATTGCATATGCTGCTGCAACTGTTGCTGTTGGTGCAGCCATCATTATTACTGTTGTTGCCATTCCTTCAAAAGAAACTGGTAATATTCCTAATTTACTAACAGCTAATAATAAAACAAAGTTTATAGCTGGAACACATAATACTTTAATTAAGCTATATCCCCAAGCATCTTTTTGTGATACTGCTTTTTTAAATGGAACTTCCGCTAATGTTGCACCAATTGAAATCCAAGCAAGTGGTGAAGCTAAACTACTTAAATAAGTAAGTGGTTTATAGAACCAAGGTAATGTTTGGTCAATTCTTAAAAATGCATAGTTAGTAGTACCGTCTGCTGTAGCTACTGCTATTTGAGGTAATTTTTCTTGGAATAACCATATAAATAATCCTAAGAATGTGGCTATTATTATTGGATTTAAGAAAATTTCTTTCATATTCTTTTTAAAATTATCTTTATCCATTTTTGTGCCTGACATTTTTACAAAGGCATATGAATATAAAAATACTCTATATGCAATGTTAAATATGTTTGAGTACATAGTACCTACTGCACCATATACTGCAGTAACTATCGGTGTACCAAAGAATGTAGTTGAACCAAATATAGTAAGTACTCTATAAACATCTTGTTTATCGCCTTTTACTTTTGCATACATTATTTTAGTTATTGGTATTAATACAATATAAATTGCAAATCCCCAAACTAATATACTCATACCTTGTTTTAACTGCTCTCCGTTTATATCTTTCATAAATGATGTAAATGCTAATGCAGGTAATGAAATTGTAAGAACAAGCTTTGTTAACATTTTAGAAGCATTTGAATTTAAAATTTCCTTTTTTCTTAAATAAAATCCTAAAAGAATTATTGCTACTGATGAAAATATAGCTCCTAAAATCGCATTGTCTGTTAATGTGTTTTTAATTATTTCTAACATATAACTTTTCTCCTTGTATATTTTTTAACATTCATTTTTATGTTTAATCTCTTTCACAAGAATTATTGTACAAGCTTCGACTTTTTCCTACAATTTATTTAACTTTTTAAATAATTATTTAAGTTATTTAAGTTATAAATTTAACAATTAATTTATTTAAACATTAAAAAGTCCAGTTAATTATACATTTTTGTATAAATTAACCAGACTTTCACCTATAACTACTTACTTTATTTAATTTATTTAGCTTCAAATACTACAAAATAATTTTTATCAGTAATATCTTCATTAGTAAATGTATCTATTTTCAATGTGGCTTCATCATAAATATATTCTCTTATAGGATCTTCTAAATATGCTAGCTCTTGCAATCCAATCTCGTCTTTTGAATATAGATATAAATTATATTCTTTATTATTTTGAATATAATTAAACTGTTCTAATAACGATAATACTACTTTGCCAATACTTTCATTGCTATCTATTAAAATAGTACTTCTTTGTTTCTCAATACTTGATTTGTTAAATATTTCTTTGTTTTTAAGAATTAAACTTAATAATTTTAAATCTATTTTATTTTCTTTTTTTAATTCAGCTACAATTAATACATTATTTAATTTATTAAATTCATCTCTTGTATATTTATCTGATAAATTTACATCACCAATTGCAACTATAATATTATATTTGCTTTTTATTTTTTTTATAATTTCTATATTTTTACCTTCAAAACTTTTTGCTACTATTAAAATTATATCTGAATTATTTTTCAAATTATAATTTTCAATATTTACATCCTTTTCTAGTAAATAAGAAATTTCAACTATATCTTGTTCGACTTTATAATATTTACTATTATTATCTACTATTTCGAATCCTAATGAAGAATTCTTAAAACTAATACTTTTTTCATCTTCTAGACTAATTATCTTAATTTTCATTACTAATACCCCAATTTTGATTTATATGTTAATTATATCACAAATAGGTATATCATTAGTAAATTTTTAATAAAGTAGTAGTTTACTTATTTTCACCTGGATCTGGTTCTTCAAATGCTGGTGCTTTTGGATCTTTTAAATCACCAAAATACTGACCTGGTGTAGATAAATTTAGATAAATCTTAGCATCTTTTGTATCTCCCCAATCCTTTAATGAACCTGTTCCAAGCATTTTATTAAATGCTTCTCTAAACATTGTGTTATGTGCTTCTTCACGTTGTAATAAATATTGAATAGTTTCTCTAACATACTTATCTTTTATTTGTCTATAAAGATTTTCATAAGTTGTTTTAGTTCTTTGCTCATTACCTATATTAGTCAATAAATCTGCTGCTAAGTCACCTGTTTCATTTACATATGCAGCTGTCCATAAATATCCTGAAGAATTAGCAAGCATTGGTGTTAATCTTGAAGTAGTAGTTGCTTCAACTGCTCCAACTTGTGCTGGTGGTGCTGTTACATCTTTACCATTTAATAAATTAATAGTTTCTGCTACCATTTCTGCATGACCAAATTCTTCAGCAGCAATATCTAAAAATAAATCCTTTATTTCTTTATTATCAACTCTAAAGCTTTGAATAAAATAAGTTAATGCTGCTGTTAACTCTCCATTAGCTCCACCTAATTGCTCCTACATTAAATTAGCATATGTTGAATTAGGCTTCTCAACCTTTACTTCACGTATTAAATGTTTCTCATGCTTAAACATATTCTCTCCTTCTTTCACTAATATTAAACTTATCTTAAATGTTCTTTATTAGTTTTTCTTAGTTCATTAATCTTATGCTAATTTATTAATTTTTTTATTCAAATACCTTAGGTATCATTTAATTAATTTATATTTTGTTATGTATACTCTTATTTCAATAAACTTTAATTTAAATCTATTTTTTCAATTCTTATATCATCTAAATTTACTTCAACTATTGCCATAGATAAAGGTAGTGAAAATCTTTTTCTTCCACATGAACCCGGATTTAGATATATAATATTATCAATCTTTTCATTGCTAAACTTATGTGAATGACCATAAATAACTAAATCTACTTCCCTTAAATCTTTTGGAATATCTGCTTTATCATGAACAAGATAAATTAATATTTCATCCATTTCTATTTCTCTATATTCTGGAAGAGTAAGACCCCACTCATCGTCATCATTATTTCCTCTTACAACAAAAGTTTTTGTTATACTCTCTAATTTATCGATTATATCCTTATTCCCTATATCTCCTGCATGAATTATGTAATCACATTCTTGAAGACGTTCAACTACTTCTTCTCTTAATACTCCATGTGTATCTGAAATAACTCCTAATTTCATATAACTTCTCCTCTCTATAATTAATTATTTATAATCTTATCTATTATTGCTCCAATTACAATTCCTACTGTATAACAAATTAAATCACTCCATAGGAATCCAAATCCTAATATTAGCCCACCTAAAGTTGTAGCTCTTATTGAATCAATCCAAGGTGCATGATAAAGCTGACTTATTTCTATTCGATAGGAAAATATTATTGATATTACTAAAATGAATATAGTAGATTTTTTGTTAAATAAAAAAGAAAATAAGAAAAATACCATAAGTGCCCATAAAGCATCTCCTGAATAAGATGATATTATTTGTGGTAATCCCTGAACCTTTCTTGATAACAAACCTAGTATTATTGTAATTATCGTTAAAATTAAATATAAAATTCTATTTCTTCTCATAATCTTTCCTCTCTTATACCAATATTATACTAAAATAAATAAGAGCTTAATAGAAATTTCTACCAAACTCTCACTTATTTAATCTATTTTATTAATTTTAAAATCATTTAGTATCTTTTCAACTACTTCAACATCTGCTGGTACCCATTTTTGTGTTGATAGTTCTTCTAAGGAAACCCATTTAGCATCATTATGGGCATTTAACACTAACTCTCCACCACATATTTCACAAATAAAACAATGCATTGTTAAGTGAAAGTTTGGATAATCGTACTCTACTGTTGTTAGATATTCTAAATTATTTATATCTAGTTCAAGTTCTTCTTTTACTTCTCGAATTAATGCCTCTTCTCTACTTTCTCCTAATTCTATTTTTCCACCTGGAAATTCCCACATATCTGCAAATTCTCCATAGCTTCTTCTTGTAATGAATATTTTATCTTGTTTTTTTATTATTGCTGCAACTACTTCTATTGTCTTCATATGTTTTTCTCCTAAATAATTATTGTCTTGTTTGCCTTATTAATCATACTTGGTGGAATTTCTTCATTAAGTTCCCATATAAAACTAATCGGTTTATTTCCACTATGACTTCTATACTCACAAGTTCCTAAATAAGTAAATGGTGATGTAAGTCCATCTCTAGTTTTATATTCTCTAACAAAAAGAGCAATCTTATTTCCTGTTTTTAAATGATTAATATATCTTTTCCCCGTTGCACTTTCTGTTGAAGTTTTACTTTGAGTTTGCCAGTGAAATAACCTTTCATTGATTGCATAATCTTCATATAAAGTTGATGGTGAAAAATCCTTATCACTTTTATTTAATGTAATAAAAAATATATCAATTCCTTTATCCTCAAAGTACTTAACTCCTTCCCTAAAGGCTGGTTTCTTTTCTTCATTATAATATCCAAAGGCAGCCATAATAACATCTGTTGAATAATCACAATGTAAATCTAAAGGGCAATCAAATCCTAAGTTTACTTTCTTATCTACAAAGTTAAGATGATCAAAGTTATATTTTAATATTTCACAAGCTTCATTCATCATTACTTTATTATTTAATAGCTTATTAATACCTTCTTTTATTGAAGTTAATCCTATCTTTTCTGGTGCATCATTATAGAATATATAATACATCATATTTAGCATTAAAGACTCTTCATTTGTAAATTCTACATTAGAAATATCATCATTATTTTTTATTAATCCTATAACAAATTCAATAAACCTTCTTGAATTTACAAACAACAAGTTGTATAACTTTTTAGTTATTTCTACTTCATTTTCTTCTGTAAAATCATCTCTTTGCTCTGCTATTACACACATTCTTGAAAAACTTCTATCTTTAGTTTTACCATAGAAATCTACTAATGATAAGTTATGATATTTTAAGAAATTTTCTAATGTTAACTCTAAATCTGTATCATTTTTAAAACTTCTTAACTTACTTAACAAATTTGCTTTTGTATTACTAGCTGATTTAATATTTCTTAATATATATTCCTTTGCTTCCTTTTCTAGTTGAATATAACATCCTTTTGGTAGTGTTAAAAATCCATTTTCAATATAATCTTTTACAGGCTTATTTGTTTTTCCTATTAACGCCCTAAACTTATCCTCAAAATTATAGTTTTTATGTGCTTGACCTACAAAATCAAGAACCGTTAAGCATTCTTTTTTATCATGTAATCTTAATCCTCTTCCTAATTGCTGCAAGAACACTGTTAAACTTTCAGTTGGTCTTAAAAATAATATTGTATTAATCTCAGGAATGTCCACACCCTCATTATAAATATCAACTACAAAAATAAACTTTATTTCTCCTTTAACAAGCCTTTCTTTAGCATTATCTCTTTCTTCCTTTTTACTTTCAGAAGTTAATGCTATTGATTCTATTCCTGCCTCATTAAATTTGTTTGCCATAAATTTAGCATGCTCTTTACTAACACAAAATCCTAAACCTACTACTTCATCTATATCAGTAACATATTTATTTAAAGCAACTAAAATATCACTAACTCTTTTATCATTACCAGTATAAACATTATTTAAGTCACTTATGCTATATCCTCTTCTTTGCCATTTTAGCTTTGATAAGTCAACTGTATCTGATACTGCAAAGTATTGGAATGGACTTAATAACTTTCTATCTATAGCTTCTGGTAATCTTATTTCTCCTGATATTCTATCTTCAAAAAATTTAAATATATCTTGATTATCATTTCTTTCTGGTGTTGCTGTTAATCCTAATAATACCTTAGGCTTATAATAACTTAATAACCTTTGATAAGATGGTGCCGCAGCATGGTGGAATTCATCTATTATTATGAAGTCATAATAATCTTCTGATGTTATTTCACATAAATCTTTACTATTTAAACTTTGAATAGAAACAAATAAATGATCTAAGCTTTCTGGTTTTCTTCCACCAACCATTAATTCTCCAAAGTTATTATTTTTTAATATCGCTCTAAATGTTGATCTAGCTTGCTTTAATATTTCTTCTCTATGAACCACAAATAAAAGTCTATTGGCTTTTCCCCTATTTTCTATACAAAAATCTCTATAATCAAATGCTGAAATAACTGTTTTACCTACACCAGTAGCTGCAACTACTAAATTTCTATATTTATTATGTATCTTTCTTTCAACTTTAAGAGTTTCTAATATTTCCTTTTGATATGCATAAGGTCTAATATCAAATCCAAATGACGTATCTTCATCATTATAATTTTTCTCTAATTTTAAAGAAATTCTTAATTGCTTTTTATCTTCTTCTGTTCCAGTATAAGATACAAATTCTGAATCATTCCAATAACTTTCAAAAGTAGCTTCAAACTTTTTAATAATATCAAATGAATCTTGCTCTGTAACCTTTAAGTTCCATTCTAACCCTGAAGTTAATGCTGCATTTGATAAATTTGATGATCCTATGTATGCAGTAGTAAATCCTGTATCTCTTTTAAACATATAAGCCTTTGCATGAAGTCTTGTCCTTTTTGTATCATATGAAATCTTTATTTCAGTGTTAGGCAACTTACTTAATTCTTGTATAGCCTTTTCATCCGTTGCTCCCATGTAAGATGTTGTAATTATTCTTAACTTTTTATTCTGCTCTCTAGTTGCTTCTGTAAGACTGTCCATTATACATCTAATACCACTCCATTTTACGAATGAAACTAGCAAATCAATTGAATCACATGATAGTATTTCCTTATTTAATTCACCTAACATATTGGGTTCTTGACCTGAACCTGTAAATAGCGAACTTTGTGATAATGGAGTTATTGGTCTTATTGCTGCTTTGTTATTAATTGCTCTTTTATTATTTATTTTTGAGTATAGAGCATTAAGCATTTCTCCATTTTTATCTATTTCATATTTTTTAATATCTTCTTCATTTGACACTTGGCTTAATATGTTAATTATGTCATTACAGGCTTGTATTTGTTTTATTAATTTTTCGCTATCTTCTTTTTCTTTGTCTCTAATGTAGTTAAGGGATTTTCTTATTACTTGTGATATGTATTGTGAAAGTATTGCTTTAGCTTCTTCTTTATCTATTTTATCTTTATCTATAATGAAGTTTTCTTGTTCTATGTTTTCTAATTGTTGTAGTATTTCTTTGTTTATTACTTGCTCATAGAGTCCTTCTTTCAATATTGCTCCCTCCAATATAATGAAAATTAGTTTATTATTTAATTTTAGCATATTTGAATATAATAAAAAGCTACAGTTTTATGTAGCTTTTTATTTATTTGATAAAATCGAAGCTTCACCTTTGCAGTACACTACATTTTATCAACCATTATTATCTTATCACTCCTTTGAGAGCAAAAATCGTTGTTCTTCCCCTTAGCTCTAGTCTACCAGCATAATTTACCACACGATGGTATGGATATTTCCCATAAAATTATGCATGGATTTTAATCTACCGTCTTTGTAAGGTATCTTCTATTAATTACTTATACAACTTTAGTAAAGTTAACATTTACTTATGATACGGTTCATTATTACCAATTCTAAATCATTATATAATACACTGAAATTATTTTCATTGGTTTAATGGTGTAGTCAATGCGTTCCTTACCCCTATCCCTTATTTCATTATACATTCTCAAAATATTTTCTATCCAAACTTATAATTTAATTATATCTATTATATCCTGTCCATATTTTTCAATTTTAACTGGTCCAAAACCTCTAATAGCAATAAGTTCTTCCTCATTTTTAGGTTTCATCTTAATTATTTCTTCCATCATTTCATTATTATAAACAAAATACGGTTTCACTTTTTCTTCCTTTGCTTTATTTAACCTATACTGCTTTAATTCATCAACCAATTCTTCATATGATTTTTCTTTTTTAACTCCCACTTCTATTTTAGCTTCTACTACTTTCTCAATAACACTTTCCACAATCTCCTCTTTAACACTTTCCTTAAATGTTTCTTCAACACCTTGTTTAATAAAATCCTCTTCTGTTAAAGAATACTTTTTATTATAATCAAATGTTATTGATTTATTATTTTTAATGAAAAACTCACCTATATTCTTCATTATATCCTCAAATATATTATAATCCTTCTTATAATAATTAATTTTATTACTTATTACATCAGTCAATTGATCATATCTAAAGATTTCATACTTAATTTTACTTGGAGCCTTCGATTTATTAACTATACTCTTTGGATTAGCTATAACTACACCAGATATAACAGGTAAATTCTTAATAATGCCATTTTTAATAAGCATATTCTTCACTATTCTTACATGCCTACCATTTTGCGCTATAGGACTATAAATTCCTTCTTTCTTAATAACTTGTCCATTTCTATTTTTTATGTATCTAATAAAGTCTCCTGATTGATTTACGTATATATCACCATTAAGCTTTTTAGTTTCTAAAATCATAATAAACTGTGCTGTTATTAGTATAAAATCTAATTGCGCAACATAATCTCCATCTTGTATCCTTATATCATGTAGACATATCATAGGAATAAAGGAATTCTTAATCTCAAAATATACATTATTCCTTTCTCCCTGAATTCCTGCTTTTAAAAATGTTATATCCCTTTCTATATATTCTTTTTTATTTGATTTAACTTTATCCCTTAACTCTATTAAATCAAATAATTGTCTATTTTCTTCTTTAAATTCTTTATAAAATATAGGAGATTTAATTTCCCTTATTCCTAGTAAATTTTTAAATATCGCCATACCTAACTCCTAATAATCCCACTGATTTTTCTTCATATCAACATGATTCTCATCCTTAAAAGATACACCTTCTCCTAATAGTAAAAATCGTTGTTCCTTCCACCCCGGGGCTAGTCTGCCAGCATAATTTACCACACGATGGCATGGATATTTCCCATAAAATTCTGCCTGGCTAAGAACCTTCCCAACAAGACGTGCATTTTTGTCTCTGCCAATAAGTTTAGCAATTTGTCCATATGTAGCTACTTTCCCTTCAGGGATTTCTTCTACAACAGAAAGTATTTCATAAATTAATTGTTCATTAATAACCTTTTTCATATATTCACCTATGATACAACTCCTTACTTTAAGATATTATTATATTTTGCACTGTTTTTTAATAATTACTTCTTCTATCATTTCATTATTATAAATAAAGCATCACTCCACCATGTTCACTTACTGGTAACTCTTTTACCATGTTATATTCTCTAAGTATATCCTATTCCATTGTAAAGACTTTGAAGTATGTTTTAATCCTATAAAAATAGATAATATTAATAACTAATTTAATTTTTATAATGTAAAATAAAAGAGCAACTACTTTGTGATATGCTCCCTCTATAGTTACAGTTTTATTATTTAAACTGTCTACTATAAAGAGATCATATCAACTTGGTTGCTCTTTTTATTGTATTAAATTTACTTATAACATTATCTATTAATTCTTAATTAAAATAAACATCCTTTAATAAAAGCAATTATAAAATTATTTCCATACATCTCTTAATTTCCATACTTCTATGCATTTAATTTTTGCTCCATTACCATTTGAGTAAATTTCAAGTTCATCAAATTTATTCTTAGGATAAATTCTACTTGTCATTGTAGCCTCTCCATTATTAACAAATACTTCAACTGATGATCTATCTATAAATATTCTTAATGAAAATTCTTCTTGCTTATTTAAAATAGCCTTTCTAGCCCCATCCTTATTTTTACCACATTTAGAGCATTCAAGAATTAACTCTGAAATATCTTTATTATAATTTAAACTTAATTCTTCTTCCTCACTTCCTTTTATCTTAACTCCAACTTTATCTGCATCAAATTCAGATAAATCAAATGTAATGTTAAGTTCCATCATTCTTTCATTTGTTTTTAATTCATAACTCTTATTTTCATATACATCTATATTTTCTTCTTGTAAAATACACTCTTCTCTTAGTGTTTTTAATTCCTCAACTGGATTCATCATTATCTTATTATCAGAGCTTAATGTTAATTCACGTGGAAGGGTTAATGCTCCACACCATCCATCTTTTTTAGTAGGCATATCAGATTCCCACATATCCATCCATCCTATTGCAATTCTGCGTCCTTTATCATCTAAAAATGTTTGAACAGCATAAAAATCATGTCCATTATCAAATTCATTAAATGTTCCATGTTCAAATTTATTATTAGAATAATCATAATCTCCAACTATATATCCAGTTTGAAATAAATTAGGATATTTGCCATCTTTCTTTTCAATTCCTTGTGGTGAAAAACTCAATACATACTTATCTCCCAGCTTAAAGAAATCAGGACACTCCCACATATACCCTAGCTCACCTTTGCTTGTTGCAAGTGTTCCAACATAATCCCATTTATATAAATCTGAAGAAGTATATAATATTACTCTTCCTATATTATCCTTTGTAGAATTTCCAACAACCATGTACCACTTGTCCTCATGTTTCCAAACTTTAGGATCCCTAAAGTGATGTATACTATCTACAGGTGGTTTAGCTATAACAGGATTGTTTTCATATTTTTCAAAAGTAATTCCACCATCTTTACTTACTGCAATATTTTGATTTTCGAAAAATATATCTTTTTCTTTATCTATATAATTATGTCCTGTATAAATTAAAACAAGATTTCCATCATCCTCTACTGCACTTCCTGAAAAGCACCCTCCCTTATCAAATTCATCTCCTGGTGCTAATGCAACAGGGCAATGTTCCCAATTTACTAAATCCTTACTTTTAACATGTCCCCAATGCATAGGCCCCCAGTTTTCATCATAAGGATGATGTTGATAAAACGCATGATATTCTCCTTTATATTGAATAAGTCCATTAGGATCATTAATCCAATTAGCTGGTGCCATAATATGATATCCAAGTCTATATTCCTTATTTACATTTTCTTTTTCCTTTTTTAAAACTTCTTCTGCTTTTAAAATTCTTTTATCTAACATTATTATTTTCCCTCCACTTTATAAACTATTTACGTTTCCTACTTTTGTCGTATCTAGATTTTCTTTTTTTGTACTAGCTAAAGTAAACATTGATATTATTGTAAATACTAAAACTATACATCCCATTATAATATAAGTACTGCTGAAACCTACAGTATCATAAAATCTACCTATTACTGGTGATAATACTGTTGCACCTACTTGAGAAGCAAACTGATAACCAACTAAATATAGTATTGAAGATAAACGAGTATCAAAATTAGCTGCTAAATATTTAAATACTGCAATGAGCATTATTGGTAATTCAACTGAATGTAGTAATTTCATGCATGATATTAATATTGGCTCTGTTGCTAATCCTGAACCTATAATTCTAAAGCTCATTAACAATCCTGCAAGAATTAATCCCTTTTTAGCACCAATTTTATTTACTATAAATGGTGCCATGAACATCATTCCTGCTTCTAAAAATACTTGCAATGAATTCAAGTAACCAAATATCTGATTACCTATTTCTTTTGAACTAAACATAGATGAATAATATAACGGAAATTGTTGATCATAAACATTATAGAAACAAGTTACACCGATTACATAAAGTATAAAAAGCCAAAACTCTTTTAATTTGAAAAGCAAACACACATCTTTTATTTTGACAGATTGAGCTTTTTCTAAATCTTCATCACTCATTTCTATTGATATAGATAAGATTATAAAGAATAATATGATAGCTGAAATAGATGCAATCCAAAAATTAATATTAGGATTGATATTGAATAACTGTCCAGCAAAAAAAGTAGCAGCAGCCCATCCTAATGACCCCCACATTCTAGAACGTCCATATTCAAAATTATACTTACGCCCTATTTTTTCTACATAAGATTCAATTGCTCCAACACCAGCTAAAAATGCTGTTCCTAAATAAATTCCACCAACTACTGCACCTAAAATTGTATTGTATTTTAATAAAGGTCCATAAACATATATATAAAATGGTCCCACAAAAATTAATAATACACTTATAAATGTAAGTATACTTTTTCTTAATCCTATCTTATCAGAAATATAACCATATAAAGGTTGCATGCATAAAGCAAAGATAGCGTTTACAGAAAATACAATACCAGTATCTGCTCCACTTAAATTTATTTCTTGTCCAAGCCAAATAGAGAATAATGAATAACTTGCTGACCAAGTTACAAAGAAGAAAAAGAAATAAGCACTCAATTTTAAATACACTACTTTTGATTTTGACATTTTTAAAATCCCCCTCTTTTTGTAAACATTTTTATTTGTTAAATAAATTATATGTCAACCGCTTTCATATGTCAACCGGTTTCATATATTTTTTTGTAAAAAAATAACATACTAAAACCTATTAATATCTTTTAGTATGTTATCCATAAATATAAATTTTTTATAATTTTATGTGGTTTTACCCTTTAAAAGTGATACTGGAAGTGCTATCTGAGACTTTTTACAGGAGAAATCTCCTTCAATTTCCTTTATCAATACATCAATTGATGTTTTTGCTATGAGCTCTATTGGTTGTTTTATAGTTGTTAAATCTGGCAACAAGCTTCTACTTGTCTCAGTTCCATCATACCCCACCACTTTTATATCTTCTGGTATTTTTCTGCCACGCTTTCTAGCTTCATTTATAAAGGCTGCTGCAAATAAATCATTTGTTGCAAAAATTCCATCTACTTCTGGATGTTCATTTAAGATTTGCTTTGCAATCTCAATTTGATTTTTACTGTCAAATGCCCCCATAACTTCATAAGTTATAGGTAATTGATTACTTGCCCTCATTACATCTTCATATGCAATTTTTCTTAATCTTGCTTGTGTTCTTAAATTAACTTCTCCATCTATATTAATTATATTCCTACATCCTTTATCTAATAAAAGTTCTGTTGCTATCTTTCCTCCATTATAATTATCCGATCCTATGATTGGTATATTTTCTGATAAATATGTATCAATAGATACAACAGCTAAATTATCATTTTTATAATCTAATATCCCCTGATTATGTGTTCCAACTATAATTCCATCAACTTGGTTTCTCATAAGCATTTCTAAATATTTTTTTTCATTTTCAATATTATTAAGACTGTTACAAATCAAAACTTTATATCCAATAGAATTACAAATAGTCTCTATATAAAAAGTGAGTTCTCCGAAAAAAGGATTACTTACAGTAGGTATAATTAATCCTATTAAATTAGTTCTTTTATTAAATAATGAACGTGCAACATCATTTGGAACATAATTAAGTTCCTTCATTGCTCTATTAACCTTTTCCCTTGTTTCCTCACTTATATATCCTCTATTATTAAGAACCCTTGATACAGTAGTTGGTGAAACCCCTGCCTTTTTAGCTACATCTTGTATTTTAACTTTCATATACTTTCCCTTCTTAATTACTAACATTAAATAAATTATATCACATATACAGATTCTTTTATCATTTATAATTCTCTTATTTTCTCTTATTCAAAACCTGCTTTATAATATTTTTAAATATTTTCTTACATAATATTGGGTATAAAATGAAGTTGTGAAAGTAATATATTTTAACAATTAAAAAATACACGATATTTCTATCGTAAATTTTATGGTGAAGATAATTCTCAAAACACATACCAACATAGTATAAAAATACCTTATTAAGATATTTGACTTGATATATATGAGTTTACTTCATTAGGAGAAATATTTAAAATAACTGCAAACTCTTCATTTAATAATCTTTCTGCTTCTTTTATAATCTCCTTGTCAGCCTTATTTAATTTTTTACTAATAGATTTTGAATACCTTTTATTAAATATTAATTTAATTAAATCCTCACATTTACCACTTTTAAGCATTGTTTTGAATTGCTTATTTCTTGTTTTTTCATCATCTATCCATAACGTCTCCATATTAGTCATATCATTTATTAATGAAGTCATATATCCTTTAGAAATTATCTTTCGCATTGGAATTTAAAAATTTCTCATTAGTTATATCTATAACTTTACATACCCCTGTCATACCGTACATTATATAATCATCAATCTTAAACATGAAAAATCATCCTCCTCAATAATATTAAAAAGTGTAGATTTTCCTACACTATTTAATGTTATATATAATTTATATTAGTGTTCAGGTATAGATTTAAAAATCTATCCTTAATAAAATCTTCTTTTTAATTACTAGCATTAGATGTATCACATTTTCTTTACTTATAAAAAAAGGTGGCTTTCGCCACTCCCATCTAATGGTAATATCTTCTCATTCGATATGGTTTAAATCGTTATCATTAATTAATTTAAGTATTCAAAAGTTTTATATTTATATTTATAAACACATATTAGTATTTACATAGTAATGATACTTATTCAGAAGTTACTATATGTGTCATCAAAGTCATACCTATAATTTATAATATTATGAAGCTATTTTAAAAAAAGTTTCTTTAGTTATTTTATATTCAATTTCTCTTTCTAACTCTTTAACTTCCATAAATCCAATTCCTTTAAATAAATTTCTTGATCTTTTATTTGTCTTTTTTATTTTTGCAACTACCTTCTCTGTTCTCATATCAAAAAAAGCTTTTTTTAAGGCTTCTAGCACAGCTTTATGCCCTATACCTTTCCCCCACAACTCTTTTTCTCCAACAGCAATTACTATCTCAACTCCATCATTCTTTGGTATTAACCTTAAAAAAACTATTGTTTCATATGCGCTTTTAATAGTAAAAAAACTACAATTATTATTAAATAAATGAGTTAATATAGGCATATCTATTCTATTTATAATATTGATTAGATTTTCCTTTGCATTTACTCCCTCATTTAAATTACTTGATATTTCTTTATCGCTAAGCCAATCAGCCATTTTTTCTGCATCTGATTTATATACTTCTCGGCTTAGTTTTATACCAATAGTTTCCACTAGTTACACTCCTTAACTTTTATTGTTAATTTTAAAATTTACAAATTATTTTTTGACTAGTCTTGCTATAAATATTACTACTAATGTGAATATAAGTAAAAAGCTATATCTTTAATTATTTAAGTTTAACTTATCTTTTAAGTGTTTATCTTAACTTTTGACTCTTTTTCTTAACAAGTTATATTTTCCACTTTTAGCATTTAATTTCCACTTAAAGTTATTAAAAGGATTTTTATTACATTTTTAAGTATATATACGTTATTAAGAAAACTTTATAAAGAAATCTAAGAACTATGTTTAAAATGCTTTATGCTCTATTGAATTTAACACTTATTGTTTTATGTTGGTATCTAATCACGCCCTTTAAAATTAACTACTTTATAAATCTATCCCTTAATATCCTTTTAATAAATCATCTATTTATCCCATTTTCTCACACAATCTGCATCCAATACAGCTATCATCCACAGTGAAATGCTTAGTTTTTCTCATATTTTCATAATATGGCTTATAAGATGGTGCTACAAATTTAGGTAGCTTATTTCTCATGAAATTTCCAGAAGATTTCTGTTGTATCTTTTGAATTATTTCATCTATCTGCGGTTCAGCATTCTTATTTATTACAGCTACCGTTTCTTTATTAGATAAATCAAATATAGGTGTCCATGTATCCGGCATTTTCACACTAAAAAAAGCATAAAATTTTATACCTGTATTTTGCGATAGATTTTTATCAGCCAAATAGCCATTATTACCTGGTGTTGTTCCATAAGTTGCTATATAGTAAAAATAACTCTTCTTTTTTCCACTAAAAGAAACTTTATTCAAAAAATCTATAATTACAGAAGGACATCCCTATGCATATGTTGGTGAAACTATTCCTACATTTTCATTTTCCTTGATAGATAAAAAGCATTTTTCATCTTTCATAATATCCAGTATAAATATACATTCATCATTTGTTGCTTTTGCAATTCTTTCTGCTACATATTTAGAATTTCCTGTTGCTGAAAAATATAGTATCATAATAACTTTCCTTTCTTTTCTAATGATCCTAATAAATAATCAATACTTATTCTAGCTTCTTCTTTTGAAATTGAATCTTTCCTTAAAAAGCAAAATTCTAAAACCATTTGTAAAGTATTACTGTAATGCATTATTATAATTTCTAATTGCATACTATGCTTTTCAACACATTCGCATGAAGATATTATTTCTCTTATTTTTAAAAGCATGAAGCGTTTCAACAATTCTGCCATTTTACCATCTATTTCATTGTGCATCATAATGCGATTTACAATATCTTTTTCCTTTTCAAAGAATTCATATAATCTTTCAAATAGTACTTGTGTACGTTTATCTGGTTCAATACTCTTGTAATCTTCAATATTAATTGCTGTCATTCCTTTTATATTAACATTTATAATTGAAATGATATCTGATATATTCATATCTTTAAAAGATCCTATCTTTTCATAACCTGCATTATGAATATTATGATTTACAAAATTTAAATTATATTCTTCATTTCCTTAATTTTAAAAAATTTCATAGTGAATTTATTTTAAAAAAAAGTTCACGATACTAATATCGTGAACTTTTTCATTATAAATTCAATACATTCTCTTTAAAATACACCTGCTATTTTACATCTTCGATATTATATACTTCTTCATCAAGCATTCCTTCAGATTTTGCAACTACTACACTTGTTGCAGCATCTCCAACTACATTTAAAGAAGTTACTAACATTTCTATTGGTCTATTTATTGCAAGGATTAATGAATAAGCAAGAATTGCCGCATCATTATTATATCCCATTCCAGTTAATACTGTGAAAAGTATTATTGCTCCTGCACCTGGCGCTGCTGGTGTACCAACTGATGCTATTAATGCAAGTAATGCAATAACTACTATATTTGCTATTGTTACATCATACCCTGCACTTGTTGCTATAAATATTGCAGCTATAACCTGCATTATTGCTGTTCCATTCATATTTATAGTCATTCCAAGAGGTAATACAAACGATGCTATATCTGCGCTAACACCTAACTCCTCAACTGTAGTTTTAGTATTTAAAGGCAATGTTGCTGCAGATGATGAAGTAGAAAATCCAAATAATGCTACTTTACCTATTTTCTTTACAAACTTAATTGGGTTAAGTCTAGCTCCAATTGCTATAAATATTGCATATCCAAATATTAAGAATAATAGTAATGCTATTAGCGTTGTAACAACATATACAAGTGCAGGCTTTAAGTTCTCTACACCATATATTGCAAATGTTCTTGTTATAAGAACAAATATTGCTACTGGTCCAAACTTAGTTATTATAAAGCTTAAAAATACCGTTATGATTGAGTTTACTTCTTCTAATAAAGTTTTTAATACTTTTACTTTATCACCTAAGTAATTAATACAAAGACCTAATACTACAGCAACAAAAACTACTGCCAATATACTGCTATTGGTTGAAAATGCTGATAAAATATTATTTGGTATTGCTTGAACTATTATTAATAATGGATTTCTTGAGCTTACAGCACCTGCTTGTGCTGTTACATTTTCAACATTAGCTGTAAATAATCCTAAGTTCTTTATTATAAATCCTATTGCTCCTGCTAATGCTAATGCAAATACTGAAGTTGATAAAAATCCTAATATAGTCTTGTATGAAATACGCCCAAGCTTTTTAGTATCACTTATCTTACACATAGCTAATGCTATTGATGTAAACACCATTGGTACTATTACTAATTGAAGTGAATTTACAAACAATTGACCAACTATATAAAATATACCAAGAGCACTTGTTGCTCCTTCTTGTGATATATCTTGGAATAAAATATTATTAATACTTGTCCAGATATGACCATTACCATTTCCCATTAAGTTCTCTCTAAGAACTATAAATCCTATGCCAGCTGCTAATCCTAAAATAAGAGCTACTACCATTTTAATTGCTAGCTTATTGCTACTGTTAATTTTTTTGTTCATTTTTTGCCTCTCCTTGCTAGTCACTCCCTAATTCAAATAACTATATAAGGCTTAATATACTTTAATTGAATGACATAAAAAAAAGTCTTCCAAATAGGAAGACTAATATAATCTCAATATAAACAACTTTTTTTCTTCTATGAATGTACTATTCAATCATTAAACACGCTGCTTAATACTAAGTACATTTATCTCAACATAAAGTCATTTTGTAAGTATATCATAACTTCCTTACTGATTTCTCGAATCAATTTAAAGGGATTTTTTTGTTTATATTACCACGCGATATGTACTTTGTCAATTTTTAAATTATTTTGTTACTATTTTTGCTTATGCTGATTCACTATATTTTTTCATAGTCATAATCTTGCTTCTATTAGCCTTTATCATAAGAACAACTGCCACTACTAAAGCAATAGCTTCAGCTATTGGAAATGAAAGCCACATTATATTTATTCCATTTGAAAACTTAGACAATAACCAAGCAAGAGGTAATACAACAACACATAATCTTAAAAGTGAAATTACTAATGAACTTACTCCACATCCTAAGGCTTGGAAAACACCTTGAATTGCAATATTCCATCCTGCAAATAAAAATCCTACTGAAATAATACGTATTGCTAAAATACAAAGTCTTGCTGTTTCATCTGATAAACCAAATAAACTAACTAAAGGTTGTGCAAAAATTTGGAGTCCTAAAGTTCCAACAATCATTATAATACTAGTATATAAAATACCATATTTAATTCCATCCTTTACTCTCTTGTGATCTTCTAAACCATAATTAAAAGCGACAATTGGAGTAATTGCATCTCTTAAACCAAAGGCTGCAAAGAAAATAAATTGTTGTATCTTATAAAAAATACCATAAGCTGTTACTGCTGCCATAGATACTGCTCCAAATATAATGTTTATCCCATATGTCATAAATGACATTAAAGCTTGCATTATAATAGCAGGAAGCCCTATACTATATATTTCTTTAACTATTTTTTTATCTAATTTTAAATAATTTAATCCATTTAACACTTCTTTGTTTTTCTTATAATGGAAGTACATTGCCATTAACATTGATACTCCTTGTCCAATTACTGTTGCATAAGCAGCACCAGCAATGCCCATTTGCGGACAACCAAACCATCCAAATATTAATATTGGATCTAATATAATATTCGTAATAGCTCCTACAAGTTGTGCCATTGTAGAATATATAGTTTTTCCTGTTGATTGTAGAAGCTTTTCATAAATAGAAAACATAATCATCCCTATTGATAATAATGTACAAATCATTAAATAGGTTCTTCCCATTGATAAAATAATAGCATTAGAAGTCTGACTTCTTAAATAAATGTTAATTCCTAATATTCCAAATATAAAAAAGAATACATAAATAATAATACCTAGTGATACCCCATTTCCAGCAACTCTTGCTACCTTCTTAGGGTTATTTTCTCCAAGTGTTTTTGACAGTAATGCATTAACACCAATCCCTGTTCCTATTCCAAATGCTACAATAAGCATCTGTATAGGAAATGCTAAAGTAAGAGCATTTACAGCATACTCTCCTGCATGAATTAATCCTTCTGAATCATGAATTCTAGCAACAAACATACTATCAACTATATTATAGCAAGCTTGTAATACCATTGATAAAACCATTGGTATTCCCATGCTAAGCATAATCTTTGGAACTGCTACTGTTCCCATTTTGTTCATTTTAATTTCTTTTTCCAAATTTTCTCCTTTCATATGAGATAGCTTTTACGGAAAACTATCACAACCATTTTAGTAAGTTTTTCATTTTTAATAAAAAAAAGAAAGCGCAAATCCATCTGGATTTACGCTTTCTTGCAACTCGATTAACTTTATTTTATATCATATTTTTCAATTTGTCAAAGTTCTTTTTTGTATATTAATTCCAATTAATTATTACTTAAAAAAAGTAATCTCATAGAACTTTTTCTTGCTCATATGAAATGATTGAACTTAGTTAAAAAAAGTGTTAAGCTATCAATATTAAACTAAAAATATCTTTATCAACTGTAAAATTTCAATTGATAAAATAATATATTAAAGAGCTTATTTTTATCTGAAGCTAAGTATTCAGTTTATAGGCTCTTTTTTAATGATAAAGAGAGGTAATACTATGATAAAAGTTGAAAACTTATCCTACTCATTTCCACAGAAAAATCTATATAATAATATTTCCTTCACACTAGAAGAAGGGCAACATTGTGCCTTTATAGGAACAAATGGTAGTGGAAAAAGTACACTTATAGATATAATTATGGATCCTGAAAAATATATGTTTGATGGCAAATTAGAAATTGATCCAAACTGTAGAATTGGTTATGTACGTCAATTCCAAGAAATTGATAAAACAAAAGAAATCACAGTTTTTGAATATTTAGCAGAAGACTTCATTAAATTACAAAATGAAATAACTGCTATATGTACTGAAATGGAAACATCTTCTGATATTGAAACTTTACTTGAAAAATATCAAGAAGCATTAGATGCATTTGACGCAATTAATGGTGATGACTATGAAAACATGATTGATAAAAAATTAAACCTTATAGAATTAATTAAGTCTAAAGACTTAATGATATCTGAACTTAGTGGTGGAGAATTCAAGCTTATTCAGGTAATTAAGTCAATGCTAACTAATCCTGATCTACTTATTATGGATGAGCCTGATGTATTTTTAGATTTTACAAACCTTAATGCTCTTAAAAATCTAATTAATTCACACAAGGGAACAACATTGATTATTACCCATAATAGATACCTATTGAATCATTGTTTCAACAAAATTATTCATCTTGAAAACATGGAAATTCAAGAGTTTGATGGAGGATATGTTGAGTATAATTTCTCATTACTTCAAACTAAAATTGAATTACAAGAATTAGCTGCCGCTGATACTGAAGAAATTGAAAGAAATGATGAAATAATAGATAGATTAAGAGAGCTAGCATCTGAAAATGCAGAACAATTTAGAGGAAAAACTTTAAGAGCTAGAGTTAAATTCCAAGAAAGATTAGAAAAACGTAGAATTAAAGCTCCATTTGTAGAGATTAAAGAACCAAATATAATTTTCGTTACAGCAAATGAAATTGAAGAAAAAACAGCTTTAAAAGTAACTGATTATAATCTTGCTTTTGATGAAGTGCTTTTAGAAGATGTTAATTTTGAAATTAAATCTACTGATAAAGTAGCTCTTGTTGGTTCAAATGGTACTGGTAAAACTACACTTTTCCAAGAGATATTTAAAAATAATAATCCTTCCATTGAAATAGATAAAGATACTAAGATAGGTTATTTATCTCAGCTTCAAGGCCAAACATTAAATTATTCTAATACTATAGCTGAAGAATTCTTTGACCTTGGTTTTAAAACCTATGATGATATTAAAGAATATCTTGCTGGTTATAACTTTGATGAAGAGTTACTTAATCAAAAGATAGGAACTTTATCTGGTGGAGAAAAGAATTTAATTCAATTAGCTAAGCTTTGTGAAGTTGGAGCTGATCTTCTTCTTCTTGATGAACCTACAAGTCATTTAGATACATATTCACAAATAGCATTAGAAAAGGCTATTAAAAACTACAAAGGTGCTATTTTAATGGTATCTCATGATTACTATACTATAGCAAATTGTATGGATTATGTTTTACTTATTGAAGATAAGAAAATTAGAAAAATTAACATAAACCATTTTAAAGATATAATTTATGCTAATCATTTTAATAAAGATTATTTAAAAATTGAACAAAAGAAAAAATCAGTTGAAACAAATATTGAATTAGCTTTAAGAGATAATAATTTTATACTTGCAAAAGAATTATCTGAACAACTAGAAAAGCTTGTTAAATTACTTTAGATTTACGCTATAAATAAAAACTCGACAACACTAAAATGTATTGTCGAGTTTTTATTGCTTAATTATCAAGCCTTATATACAAGTTTATTTTTTTATATCTTATATAAAATATATCTGCTTTACGTATAGGTCTATTATAAAATATAAAATTATCATCTGTAGTAACACAATCTTAATAAAATCTTATTCTTCTACTATAGTTAATCCCCATGGTTCTAAATTAAGTTCTTTTTCACTATTAATTTCTGATTCTAATATTAAATCATATCCTGAATTATTTATATATTTAATAGTTTTAGCTTCTGCTGAATAATTGAAATAGAACGTAACCTTTTTATTGTCTTTATTATATCCATTCTTAATTATTATAGGAAATTCAAATTTTTGTACATCTGTATATAAACCTGTCTGCTTTAATAAATTTATATAGATTTCTCTTAAAACATTTTTACTAGTAAAGCATCCAATGTAAATTGCCTTTCCTTTACCGAAATTGTTTTCAGTTATAGCTGCATAATCTCCCCAATTGCGATGTTCATATTTAGATATGATCTTTGCAGTTGTTGGCTTCAATAACTCCATCCACTCTTTAATTTCTAAATCTTCATTTTTCAAATTATCAAAACCTGAAATAAAAGTATTCTTTGGTACAGTAAACTGATTATAAGTAACTCCACAGCATTCAGTAAGTATATTAGGCTGATCATTATATGATACTTTTACATATTCATTAGCAACTGCACTTTTAAAACTTACTACTATTCTTCCCCCATTCTTTACATACTCCTTCAATCTTATTAAAGTTGAATCTGGAACACTATATAACGCTGGTACTACTATTATCTTATAATCTTCTAAATTAAGTGTATCTGGATTTATAAAATCACATCCTACATTTAATTTATATAATTCATCATACATCCACCTTACTACTGTATTGTAATTAACACTATCTGAAATTTTAAACCATTCTAAACTTGTAAGTGCTTCATTACTTATTAAAACAGCAACATCATTCTTCTTTTTTAAATTTACTAACTTGTCACTTAACCTCTTAAATTCAGCTCCTACTATTTTAGATTCTTCATAGGTTGCATTGCTTTTTAAATCATGACTTAAAAGCCCCTTCCAATATGTTTCAAAAGAATTATGAATAGAATGCCAATGCCAATACATTACTGAATTTGCACCACTTGCAATATGAGAAAATGCAAGTAATCTTAACTGCCCTTTATAAGGAACCCATTGTGGAAATCCTTGCGCTTGTGTTTCTAAAACAAGATAATTATCTTGCTTTAAGGACCTTGTCATATCCCCTCCAAATGATACTTCAGTTCCTGTTAAATCATCTTGGCTTGGATGATATATATCTACTCCTGCCATAGTAAGACATTTAGATGCTTCAAAATGATTTACCCTCGATTGAACACCATATGAATATCCAATCCACTCAAAATCAAAATTGTGAGTTATAAATTGATCTTCTCTCTTATATTCTTTAACTATATCAGACTGCCATGCTAAAAATTTATTTACTAATGTTCTTTGAAATTTTGAAAATTCAGCTCCTAAACTTCCATTTATAGTCCCTAAAACATCCGGAAAGTCATCCCAATTATTAATACGGTTACTCCAATAAGTTAAACCAAATTCTTCATTTAATTCTTTTATATCTGAAAACTTGTCTTTTAAATATTCTATAAATTCCTTTTGAACATTTTCTCCCGCATTGTCATAATGCTTTGTTTCATTATCTAATTGAAATCCAATTACACATTTTCTATGACTTACCCTTTCCATTAACTTTCTAATTACCCTTTCGCCATAGAATAGAAAATCTTTATTGGTAATATCCATATTTTGACGTCTTCCATACTTTTCTTTTCCACCTTTAGTTTCAGCCAATATATCAGGATATTTTTTCGCAAGCCATGTTGGAAATGCATACGTAGGTGTTCCTATTATTACACTAATATCAGCCTCTTCCATAGCATCTAAAACTCTGTCTATATGATAAAAATCAAATACTCCATCTTGTGGTTCTAATGTACTCCATGTGCTTTCTGCTATTCTTACAACATTAATATTAGCATCTTTCATCATTCTAATATCTTCTTGTAATCTATCATAAGGCATATATTCATCGTAATAAGCAACCCCATATAATAATTTATCCATTAATAATTCCTCCTATTTTTTTATATAAATCTCCAATAAATAAAATCAAATTTTAATTTTATTTATTACGGACTTTTAAATCAGCTAAAATTCCTGAATACTCTTTATCTAATTTATAAAAACTTAATAATACTATTTGCACAACTGTTAAAATAATAGGTAAATATATATATCCAAACTTAATTGCTTGTAATGCACCTTCTGATTGAATGCTTACTCCACCTACATATCCGCCCATAGATAATATAACTCCAAAAATAGCTTGGCTTAATCCATTTCCTATCTTTTGCCCGAAGCTTGCTGCACTGTTTATCAAACCTTCTGTTCTTATACCAGTCTTCCATTCCCCATATTCAATTGTGTCACATACCATAGCAAACATACATGCTGAGATACCAGCATTACCTATTCCTCTTAACACACATCCACCTAAAATTACCGTAACATTAGTTGAGCCAATTGCCATTATTATATATCCTATAATCATTATCACTGACCCACAACTTAAAACATTTCTTTTTCCAAACTTCTTAACTAATACTGAAATGCCCAACATACAAGTAATTTGTGTAACTGTTAATGCAATAGATAATTTAGACACAAGTGATGAATCTCCCAATATATCTCTTGCATAATATACTTCAGCTGAACCGCTAACGCCCATTACAACAAATATTAATACTAAAGTTAATGTCATGATAAACCAATATTTATTTTTTATTAATGCTTTAAATCCTTGAATTACTGGAACTTTAACCTGATTGTTACTATTATCTTCTGTAACTCTTTCCTTAGTAAACAAAAACGTTATCATAAAAAATATAATAGAAATACATCCAAACACCATAAATGTATATGTCCAAGCTCTACAATCATTTCCAAAGAAATTTACTACAGGTAAAGTAAATGTCTTTATAAATAAAGTTCCGCATGTTGCTAATATCATTCTGAAAATACTTAATACTGAACGTTCATATTGATCTTGAGTCATTAATGATGTCAATGTCGCATATGGCAAATTAATTCCTGTAAATAAAACTGTAAATGCAATATTATAACTAAAAAATATATAAATCAATTTATAAGTAGTTGTCCAATTTCCTGGAACCGCAAATAATAATACTGTCCCTACTGCATAAGGAACTACTAATCTTAATATCCATACCCTTGCCTTACCAAACTTTGATTTTGTTTTATCTATAATTATACCCATAGCCAAATCACTAACCCCATCAAAAAGTCTTGATATAAGCATAATTGTTCCTACCGCTACAGCGCTTACTCCAACAAAATCTGTATAGTAATAAAGTAAAAATGCTGACATTGCTGTATATAAAATATTACTTGCAAAATCACCACATCCATAAGAGAATCTCTCTGAAAATGATATCTTTCCCCCTTTATCAATATTATTAACCCCTTTATTTTCTATCTTTTCTGAAATCATAATTTTAACCTCCCAATTAAATCTCTTTACATGAATTATAATATCTTATAAACGATTTCATTTATATCAAATTTCTTAGCTTATTATCATAATTCTTACTATATTTAAAATATTTCATAAAAAAACTACAAAGAAATATTTTCCTTGTAGTTTTTTATAAATTTTATTGATTGTGTTCGAGCACGGTGCGTACAACTACGGGCAGTACAACTTACGGATATAATAAAAATCAGACTCTTTGAATACCTGTCTGCGCACCCTCCCGGATGCATTCATCACGGAGAGCAGACGACGGAAGGTTTTCATATCCGGAATACGTCTCTGTCGCTCTGTATGAGTCGCCATCCGGCTTATTCTGCGAAGCCATTTTTCCTGCCTGTTGTGTTTCCCGTTTTTCTCTCCCAGCATGACCTCCAACAATTTTCCCATGGCATACACATCGCTTTCCTCCCCGGGTATCTCCCCCTGTCGGAACTGTTCCGGCGCACTGTAGGAATAATTGCCTGCTCCCGACCATTTTTCTTCTCTGTTCCACAGGCATCCCAGATCCAGGATCCCCACTCTGCCGTTGACACGGATCCGGATATTTTCCGGCTTCAGATCCCGGTAGAGAAATGGATGCTGCCGCTCATGAAGATATTGTATGCCTTCCGCGATCTGATCCGTGATCCACGCAGCATGTCCGGGAGTAAGTCTGCCTCTTCTCTCCAGCATTTTCCGCAGATCCATGCCATCCCAGAATTCCATGATAAGATAGCCCTTTCCTCCTTCCGTCCAATGTTCCACATACCCGGGGAATAACGGATGTCTGATCTCCTGCCAGTTCTCACATTCCCTCTGCCATTGTTCTGTGACATCGGACACTCTGCAGGCCCGGAATCCTCCGTTACTGTCTGTCACACGATAGACTTGGGAAAAGCTGCCTTCTCCCACCGGTACGGGACTGTGATATCCATGCCAGACCAATATCCTCTCCATTTCTATTCCATTTGTACCGTTTCTTTGCTCTGTTTCCCTTTGCTCCATATAGCTTCTCCCTTTACCGGCAGAATCCATACCGCTCCCATATGTCTTCCGCCCCACTGCTCTGCCTTCCGACCCAGCTCTGCCAGCCGTCTCTCTGCCCGCTCCGCTCTGTCCGACAGTAGATCGCTCCCCACGCTTTCCGGTCTCAGGCAGCCTGCCAGTTCCTCTTCACAGTAATTCAGGAATCCATGATCCGTCAGCAAAATTGCTGTTCCTGCTTCGACTTCCCCCACCATGCACTGATCCTTCCAGACTTTCCACCCGGTTCTCCCAAACCTCTTGAAAAATCCGCAGAGATTCATCCTGCCGTGGTCAAACAGAAGCACTCTGCTGTCCACAGCCGCAAGCTGTTTCGACCATTTTTCTCTTATCCTTTCTTCCGTGTACGATTTCCAGATATCCCTCCCCTGCAATTCCTCTTCTATTTTGTTCTGCAGATTCATCAGCAGTTCCCTGTTGTCGGAAATACAGGCATATACCACAGAGGCTTTCCTGCGACGGTATTTTCGTTGTTGCAATGACAGAAATATATTTGGGACCGTCTCCTTTTGCCAATAGCAGGCCGTAACATGCTCCATACGCACTTCTCCCTTCTATCCTATCTATCCTAAACACAGATACATATATTCTTTTCATTCTTCAGGGTTTATTTGCCGACCGGCATGAAAATGATATCAGAATCGCGTCTTCCGCGAACGTAAAAAGAGCATACCATGCGGTATGCTCTTTGTCAACGGATAATAAGATATCCCGGATACTCTATCCGAAAATATTTACCAGATCGTTAAATAACAGGAACACCATCAGCACCATAAAAAACACGAGTCCGATGAAGTGTACCATGCCCTCTTTTTCCGGGTCAACTTTTTTGCCACGGATCGCCTCTACCAGCAAAAATACAAGTCTTCCACCGTCGAGTGCCGGGAGTGGCAGAAGGTTCATGACACCAAGGTTCGCAGAAAGCAGGATACTGATATACAGCATTTGCAGGAATGCATAGAAGTAGCCGTAGGAAACACTCTGCTCATAGCTGTCTCCGATTGCACTGACAATTCCTACCGGACCACTCATATCATTGACGGTAACGCCTCCGGTAAAGAGCATCTTTAAGCTTCCAAGTGTCGTATAGATCCAGTACTCCACCTCGTAAGCACTGTATTTTGCCAGCGTGAATACATTGTTTGTTGTCTTCTCTCTGGCTGCCATTCCAATAAATCCATATAAATATCTTCCGGTGGTCTCATCATATTTTGGAGTGAGTTCCGTTGTGTAACGTTCTCCATCCCGCTCATAAGTTACTTTCACCGGTTCTCCGGCATGGTACATGGAATATGCACTCACCTCACGGTAAAAATGAATATGTTTATTTCCCATTTTTACAATCGTATCACCTGCCTGAAGTCCCGCTTCCTCTGCGGCATAACCCTCACTCACATCTGAGAGTACCGGAAGATCATATCCGGTGCAGCAGACAAGAATAAAAGAGAAGATAAAGGCCATGATAAAATTAAAAATTGGTCCCGCAGCTACAACGCTGATCCTTGCCCAGACAGATTTGTTGTTAAACGCCTTGTTATCCTGGCTTTCCGAATCCTCTCCCTCCATCATGCACGCTCCACCGATCGGGAACAGATGCAGGGAGTATGTCGTCTCTCCCTTTGTGATGCCAAACACTTTCGGTCCCAGTCCGAGACAGAATTCATTCACCCGGATTCCGTTTGCCTTCGCCAGAAGGAAATGCCCCAGTTCATGAAAAATAATAATAAGACTGAATATCAGAATTGCGATAATAATCTTCATGCAAAAACCTTTCCCCATTTGCCTGCAATGTGTTCATATGCGGCTGCCTCCGTCTCCAGGATCTCATCAACCGTCGGATTGGCAATAAAATCAGCTGCCTCCATACACGATTCAATCATCTCCGGGATCTGCTGATAGGCAATATTTCGATCCAGGAAAAGCGCTACCGCCTTTTCATTCGCCGCATTAAATGCCGTCGGAATATTGCCGCCGCGGCGCATCGCCTGATAGGCTAACGCAAGACCGCGGAACGTCTCCGTGTCCGGTCTCTCAAACGTCAGCTGTCCCAATGCAAACAGATCCAGTCTGTCGCCCGAGAGCGGTCTGCGCTTCGGATA
>OMGY01000686.1_pt1 | contig 37201 bp, 50 predicted proteins | sample 1674461 | NCBI WGS metagenome assembly OMGY01 (sample SAMN05578579, study PRJEB25193) | human gut metagenome | biome: Human Microbiome; feature: human-associated habitat; material: feces | host: Homo sapiens | place: USA:Birmingham | reverse complement strand
CCTGCGACCTCCTGGTCCCAAACCAGGCGCTCTAGCCAAGCTGAGCCACACCCCGATATGCTGTTTTGCTGTTTCGTTTTTGTTGCCTCACCGAAGCGACTCCGATATAATATCACCCTATTCCATACTTGTCAACACTTTTTTACATTTTTTTGAAATTAATTTTTCAAATGCGATACATCCCACGTTTTTACAATGTTTTCGATAACCTGAAATAACAGTTTTACTGACTCCTTAAATGATTTACTAACCGCACTTTCTGCTGTAGGAAATCTGAACGGACAGCTATGTCATGACCGCCGGCGTCCGGAAGACCGACCACGTACTCAAGTCTGTATACAAGCATGCTCAAAAGGACAAGAAAGAGGTGCGGTTTTGCAAGAAAAAAGGCGGTTTTATCACAAACCGCCTTTTAGTGGACTAGACGGGAGTCGAACCCTTATATAAGTCTTGTACCCCTTGAAAATACTAGCTTTCAGTCATGTGATAATTATTTGACACCAATTTGACACCACTTTTTACGATATTGTTATCATATCCATTGCAAGAGCTTCTTGTTCTTTCAAAACGTGAATATACTTATTATAAGTTATCATAATATTCGCATGTCCCATCAATTTACTTACTATCTCGACTGAGACACCACGTCTGATAAGGACAGATCCAAATGTATGTCTTAGTGTATGAAGAGACATATTTTGTGGTAAATTCGTTCCATTAATAACTCTTTTAAGACTTCTCTCTAAATTTCTGTAAGTATTTCTAGTACCTACACTTGTACTTGACACATAGTTGGAAATAATATTTTTACGCTTGTCGTATGCTTGTAACTCTTTAAGATACAAAATAGTGGTGTCATTTAATTTTAACACTCTTATTCCAGATTTCGTTTTAGGAGATTCTTTAACTCGATTGTATAATTTCTTAGTTTTAACGTCATAGATATTACTTTGAACTGTATTATTGATATACATTAATTTGTTTTCATAATCAATGTTATCCCATTCTAATGCCAAAGCCTCACCTGCACGTAATCCAAGATTTAGAATTATCATTAAAACCAAAGCATCTCTGCTTTTGTATTCTCCATTTTTATATCTTGCCAAAGCTGCGTTTTTGAATTCTTCAATCTGTTCATCAGATAAGGTTAATTGTTTTCTTGTTGAAGTTTTTATATAACTATCTGAAGGAATGACAACATCATTTGCGGGGTTGTTTTGAATAATTCCATCTTTAACAGCCTTGTTCATGCATGGTCTTATAATCTGTACCAATTTTTTTAATCCTGAACGTGCTAATGGTTTAATTTTATCATCTGTTGGACACGCATGTTTATCAATCATATCCTGAATCATTTCTGTTGTAATACAACCAAGTTTTTGTTGCCCTAAAACACTATCTTTTATTTGACAATCATATACTCTATATAATCTTGTAAATGAAGAGGGTTCGATTTTGCCATATTTATATTTCATTAGCCATTCTTCCATATAATCTTTTAAAAGAATGTTCTCTGGCTCAACATATCCTTCTTCTATTTTTATAAGATAATCTTTAGCTTTGTTTTTTACTTCTGTTTTGGTCTTACCATAAAAACTTTTTCTGTGAGAATTAACAGTAATTCTTCCCATATAACGACCATCAGTCCGAGTACAAATTGTCATGTTATTAATAGTCGCCATTATATTGTTCATATTCCACCTCCTATAACAATATAAAGGCATTTGTATAATTATATTATACTCCTGCCTTTATTAATAATCAATCAATAATAGATTTCTTCGCCTATATGATTTTTTATCCATTCTTCCAATAAATTAAATGTTGTAATGTAATCTTTACCAACTTTTACTAATGGAAGTTCACCTGATTTGATTAGCTGTAATACTTTTGTTTTTCCAAATGGCAAAACATCATATAGGTCTTGCTGAGATAGAATTTTATTCTCCATATCACGCCTTTCCAGTAGAGCCAAATGAACCACGAGACACTTTATCTAAATGCTCTACTTCCTCAAACTCAATCTCTGGCTGAATCTTGTTAATACGGAACTGACATACTCTATCATTCTTATTAATTACTGTATCTTCCATAGCAATTACTGGCAACTTCCACTCATCTGAGTCTCCACTATAGCTGTTGTCGATCACCGCAAAACTATTTGTCTGCAATACCTTGAAATTCTTATATGTACTGCTACGTGGTACAATATTCGCCTCATATCCCTCTGGAAGTTTCATTCCAACTCCTAATGGGATCAGACGAAATTCACCTTTCTTCAGATTTATGGTTTCGGCACTTCTGAGATCAACCCAGTCGCCCTTATTGATTTTTTTAATTTTATCAATGTCCTTATCAAAATATTTAATCTTAATTGTTTCCATATTATATATTCTCCTTAGTTCTTAATCACAATATAAAACTATTTTGTTCTGAGCAAGAGATTGTTTTACATCAATGACTCGTTGGTTTTTTGAACCTCTGAATTTTAATGATAGGTCTTTCTGCTCATCTATATATTCTCCGTCAACGAGAACATCTATATTAGAAATTATCTTTCTTCTCTTTTCCCATGCTTCAATGTCTTTTTTATCTAAAACAACACAATCAGCTTGTAATCCTGCAAAAGAACACATAATGTCGTTCCAACAAAAGCCAGTATATAACCAAATGGTTTTCTCAGGAAAAGAAATACGGATTTCTTTAATTAGAGACAAGACTTCATCGAGGTTTTGTTCCGCTAAAGGTTCGCCCCCTAGAACAGAAATTCGATTAATATATGGTCTATCAATAAGCTTTATAAATTTATTTTTTGTTCCTTCTGTCCATTCTTTACCACCATTAAAATCCCAAGTATCAGGATTAAAACAGTTAAAACAATGTCTGTCACACCCTTGAACGAAGAGGGAGACTCCAACTCCCTCTCCATTTGAGATATCAAGATTACGCATACTTGCAAATCTCATATTTAATCCTCCGTATATTCCATGTCATCCAAATGATAAACACGGTCATGAATGTCGCCATATCTACCCTGATTACCACCATTTTTTGCAGTACCAATATAACCACAAACTCTAAATGCTATATCCATTGTTGTATTATCAGTATTTCCACAGCTAGGACATTCCCATTTAAGTCTATTGTTTTCGTCTGATACAAGAGGAATATCACCATCAAAGCCACACTTTTCACAATAACAACTCTTTGTATTAATCTCTGCATACATGATGTTGTTATAAATAAACTTAATAACTTCTAGTATGGCAGAAATATTATGGCTCATACTTGGTATTTCGATATATGAAATTGCTCCTCCTGGACTTAATTTTTGAAATTTTGATTCGATTCTTAACTTTTCAAATGCTGTGATATGTTCAAAGACTGGAATATGATATGAATTAGTAATATAATTTCTATCGAAACCATCTAATTTTTCAAAGATATCGTTACCGAAACGAGATTTTAGGCACTTTGCAAATTTGTAAGTTGTGGACTCTAATGGTGTTCCGTATAAACTATAGTCAATGTTTTCAGCTTGTTTCCACTGATTACATTTATCATTTAACGCCTGCATAACCTTTAATCCAAACTCTTCGCCAATTCCTTCATCCGAATGAGAGTGACCAGTCATAAATTTTACACATTCATATAAACCAGCATAACCAAGTGATATTGTAGAATAACCATCATAAAGAAGTCTGTCAATTTTCTCATGTTTCTTTAATCTAGCATATGCTCCATGCTGCCATAGAATAGGTGCTACATCAGAAGATGTACCAAGTAATCGCTCATGTCTTGCTCTTAATGCTTTATGACATAATTCCGTTCTTTCCTCAAAGATTTCCCAAAATTTATCAAAATCTCCGTCAGATGAGAAAGCAATATCTGGAAGAGAAATCGTTACAACACCCTGATTGAATCGTCCATAATATTTATGTTTATTCGGATCAAAGTTCTTTGCATTTGCAATATTTCCCACTTTATCTGTAAATCTATCTACAGTAAGAAAACTTCGACATCCCATACATGTATAGACATCACCCTTTAATTCAAGCATCATTTTTTCAGATATGTAATCAGGGACAAGTCTCTTAGATGTACATTTAGCAGCTAATTCTGTAAGATACCAGTATTTTGAATCCTCTGTAATATTATCTTCTTCCAATACATAAATAAGCTTTGGAAATGCAGGAGCAATATAAACGCCATCTTCATTTTTTACTCCTTGAATTCTTTGACGAAGCATTTCTTCGATTAGCATCGCTAAGTCAGCTTTCTCTTGACTGTTCTTTGCTTCGTTCAGATACATAAAAATTGTAATAAAAGGTGCTTGTCCGTTTGTTGTCATAAGTGTAACTAACTGATACTGAATTGTCTGAACACCTTTTTCTATTTCTTCTTTTAATCGTTTATTTGTTATATTAATGACTTCTGCAAGGTCTTCATTATACTCACTAATCAATCCATTATTATATAATTCCTCTGTTACTTTCTTTCTGATTGATTTTCTACTTACATCAACAAATGGGGCTAAATGGGCTAGAGAAATACTCTGTCCACCATACTGATTGCTGGCAATCTGAGCAATTGCTTGTGTTTCGATATTGCAAGCAGTCGAAAAACTATGTGGCGTTTCAATAAGAGTTTCGCTAATTACGGTATTATTTTGAAGCATATCTTCAGAATTGACCAACCCACAGTTATGCATATGCTGCAAGAAGTAATCGGCATCATGAAAATGAATTAGTCCTTCATTATGAGCTTGAATTATTTCAGGAGATAATAAATATCTTTTTGTCATATCTGTACTAACAGATCCAGCAATATAATCTCTTTTGGTAGGATTTAATACTGGATTTTTGTTTGCATTTTCATCTTTCCAATATTCATCTTTGTCTTCCACAAGATCATGAATCTCTATATCTGTTGTATTCTCATTCTCTCTTTGGAACTCACGAATACTTCTATATCCTTCATAAGCTTTTGCAGTAAGTCTCTGTTTCTTAGTAATCAATTTATCAAATACCATTGACTCAATATCAGATACACTTGCCTCATTCTTATCTTTACATTCATTTTCAATCTCATTTGCAATATCTTCTGCAATCTTTGGTTTTACAATACCTGAACCATTTTTCATTGCTTTAAGAATTGCTGTTGAAATTTTTGATTTATCAAAATCAACTTCTGAACAATCTCTCTTAATTATTTTCAAATTTTATCTCCTTTCTAAATTACTGTTATGATTGTATAACCAAGTACACATGCTGCAATCGCTGCAACAGTTTTCCAATCAATCTCAAATTCTATACAATCTATAAAATTGAATTTCAAATTTTATTCTCCTTTCTTTTCTCCATTCGTTTATCCAGTATAAAATCTGCATATCCACTGTTTTCGTTGCACGTATACTCAAAGTTACTCCAACTTTGATACTTACTTGCAGTAGCGGTTGACCTATAACACTTATCTTTCATAGGACAATTATCACTACTGCACATTGATATATCTGGCATATATTTCACCTACCTTACTATATTTTTACCACTCATCTCATTACATATAAGAGCTTTATGTGTACAACTGTCATCCATATTTGCATAAGTTCTTACACTTTTAATTCTGTCAATTACGTATTCTCTGTCTCCAACGATAACAGTAATAAAATTATCTTCCATGTCTTTTAACTCTCTCATTAATTGACGAGTGGTAGTTATCCCACCACTATAGATGGGACGTAAACCACTATAATTAATCTTAATCACCCCCATTTCAATTTCAATACTTCATTTACGACTTCTGAAAGCTCTTTTCCTTCATTGTTATAGATAATTCGATTCGCCAGCATCTCAGCACCACGAAAATCTACGTTGTCAGCTTTCATTCTTCTTTCAGCTTCTTCTTTATTATCACCACGTTTTAATAATCTCTTTTTAATTGTAATTTGATTAGCATATATGTATATAACTTTGGGATTTATACCCTTAGAAATAAGAGTATTTACACCATCAGGTGTTAGAATTGATACCATTTTACAATCTTTTTCATAATCTTCCTTTGCTGTGCCGTAGTACCATAAGCCACTTGCAGAAAGATATTTTCTATATTCAAGGAAAAATCCATCATTTATTTTGCTGATAAATTCATCCTCTGATATAAAATGATATGTTTGGTCTTGAATTTCGCCATCTCTCATTGGGCGAGTCGTATAAGATACAAAGTTCTCATAGCCATATTTGTTTACTAATTCATTTGCAATAGTGTCTTTGCCAGAACACGATTTACCCATTAAAACTAATAAACTCATGACTCAACCGCCCAATTAACTATGTGACCGTCATTTATAATAACGTTCTTATTTTTAAATCTGTGAAGGTCTTCACAATCTTCTAATGTTACTAAGTCAACATCAATTCCTAAATAAGTATCCATACTATCTGGAGTAGGAATATCGTGCGCAAATTCCATTGAACAGTTCAACCTCCTTCTCATCATCACTGTTAATTCTTACAGTAACAGGATGTGTTGATATACTAACCATACCCATAAATGACTTGGCATCTACTATCTGATGCTCGTAACAGCCATCTACATCAGCAGAAATTTTACTTATTAATAAGTGGACGAACTCTTCCAAATCGGTTAAGCTGTCCAAATTTAAAGTGAATTCTTTTTTCATAAATTCTTCTGAACTCATTTATCCTCCTTATTTAATACTCTTATCTGTACTACTGGACTGTTCCATTCTTGACATACACTTGATATATCGCCTGACCTTTTAGCACTTATATCCAATGCTGATTTGTCAACAACAAATTCACTCAAACAGTTAGTTTCTTTAGTGATTATGTTATTTGAATCAGTATGTATATCAGCCTTTTCATCAGACATAATGCAGGGAATTACAGTGCCATTCGCCAATATTAAATCAAATTTATCACCAATCTCGCATCCAAAATACGAACCAAGAGCCACACAATATCTATCTCCAACCATGCGAATGCCATACTTACCAGTATAAGCAGATGTGTGTTGAAGTATATATTGAGAACTTTCTCTCTTTGTAATTGCTGTGTATGGCATCCATGTCTTATGTGCTGCATATGGCACATCAAACATTTCAAACTCAGCCTCATAATCTTGAAGATAGTCCTTGCTAATGTAATAGATATTGTCATTCCAATATATTAAGTCCCATTCATTGTCGAATGAAGCTACACTAACTTGCTGATTCCAGAGCAACGTGGTTACAATCTCTGAATCAGTATTCGGTTTGGTTCTCACATTAACAGCAGTTGTAGTCCAATAAGATTCAAATGTGGTTTCAGATGCCCATGCAGATGCAAGCGTATTACTCACACCTGCATTCATCTCCAACCAAGGTTTGTAATCGCAGTCGTATTTACTAATGTCTTCATCTTCAGCCCCCATAACAGGGGCGACAGATGTTGCAGATATAGCAAAAGCGACCACTAACATAGTTACTAGTTTCTTTCTTTTCATATATATTCTCCTCCTAATATATAAGTGTAGGGTTTAGATACCCCAACAGCCAGTTGGGTTCTATCCCTCTTATTGCTAAAGCTGTACAATGATGAGGTATCGGTCTGACAGTATTCTCCTTGGACTCAATAGACGTCCGTATGAAAGCCAGTCAGCCAGCCTATCATTTGCAGCCGTTCGATTTATGCAGGTTGGACTGCCCTGTGCACGTCCGTTTGATACCCCAGGAGATTGAATAAGCAATGAGAAATAGCTGGACACCATACAAATTCACTTTCGGAGGTACGAGAATGTACAACGCAGTAGGTATTGATGTATCAAAAGGCAAGAGCACCGTCGCCGTCCTGCAACCAGCAGGTGTTATTATTCGTAAGCCTTTTAATGTTAATCACACATCCAGTGAACTGGATGAGCTTGCCAAATATATTGGCAGTCTGGAAGGTGAAACCCGTGTTGTTTTGGAATGCACCGGGCGTTACCATGAACCAGTGGTAAAAACTCTTTCTGAAGCCGGTTTGTTTGTCAGTGCTGTCAATCCACATCTGATCAAGAACTTTGGCAACAACTCCATCCGCAAAGTCAAATCCGACCCTGCTGATGCGAAGAAGATTGCACGCTATACTCTTGACAACTGGATAGAACTGCGACAGTATTCAAGTATGGATAATACACGTACTCAATTAAAAACTTTAAACTCACAATTCAGCTTCTTCATGAAGCAAAAGGTTGCCGCTAAGGCTAACCTGATTGCACTATTGGATAATACCTATCCTGGTGTCAATAAACTCTTTGACAGCCCTGTCCGCGATGATGGCAGTGAAAAATGGGTGGATTATGCTTACTCATTCTGGCATGTGGATTGTGTCCGCAAAATTGGATTAAAAACATTCACGGAACGCTATCAAGCATTCTGTAAAAAGCATCACTATAATTTCCAACCAGCAAAACCAGCGGAACTATTTCTTGCATCCAAAGACCTTATTGCTGTCTTTCCAAAAGAAGCGTCTTATAAACTGCTTATTCAGCAAAGCATTCAGCAGCTTAATCTTGCTTCTTCCCATGTAGAAGAACTACGTTCAAAGATGAATGAACTTGCTTCTACTCTGCCCGAATACGCAACGGTAATGGGCATGTATGGCGTGGGAAAAACTTTTGGTCCCCAGCTTATAGCAGAAATAGGTGATATTTCCAATTTCTCACATCGTGAAGCATTGACTGCTTTTGCCGGAGTAGACCCAGGTGTGGATCAGTCAGGCACCCACAATTCAAAGAGTAATAAAGCATCTAAATGCGGTTCCAACCGTCTAAGAAAGACTTTATTTCAAATCATGTCTACACTGCTTCAAACAGCTCCTGAAAATGATAAGGTATATCAATTTCTTGTCAAGAAGCGTGCAGAAGGAAAGCCTTACTATGTTTACATGACCGCTGGGGCTAATAAGTTCCTGCGTATCTATTACGGCAAGGTCAAGGAATGCATCCGTAATTTAGAGCAATAACCAAGTCTAAACTCATTTTTCTTCAAACCGGCAAATATGGCGGTTCAAAACTTGTGCCCAAAATCACAATCATAAAAATAATTCATTTTACTATTGACTTTTTATTAGCAGGCTTTAATAAGACATATTCAAGATAATCAGTTTCCGTTGCGAATAACTGATATTTGTTTTCGTTTTTCAGCCATCCCATGAATCCATCTGGTACTGGATATCCTTTTACCATTGTTGTTTACCTCCTTATAACAATGTGGATAATATTTCCGCAAAGCTCTTGTGTGGTTTAGTTTTGTTCCTCTGTTTTCTCTTTGCTGCAAGCTCCTCTGCATACTTCATGTTTGAGTACGCTATTTCTGCTTCTGGTCTTGTGTCTATAATTTCTGCTCCGTTATATGCACGGAATATAATTGCTTTTTGCATTTATTTATTCTCCCTTCTGTACGTAATCGAACCTTTCGATTACATCATCTGTATAATTTGTCTCTGGGTTGTAAATTAAATATGTTATGATTGTGTCTCCCTTTGTGCAATCAATATCTGCATATGAGATATAACTTCCGTCCTCAAGACTTCCATTTTTCTCATCGTCTGTGACTGTTCCCACGCATTTCTCTATGATTAATTTGCCTTGTCTGTTGACAAGGATATTTCCTGTAAGTTCAGAAGAATCATAGAGCTGACAGATATTATCTGTTTCCGTTTTGCTTGGGATTACATTGATTGTTGGCTCAAAATTGTAACTGTCAGTTGATGTACTGACAGTTAATTTATTTTCGCTTGCATAGTAATCTATTGATTTGATATCATTGACTGCTAAGTATTGTTTTGCGTTTGGCTTTGGCTCAACTGTCTTCTGTGTAGACATTGTTTTGCCTATTAAAAAAGCACTCATTACGAGTGCTGTTGTTGTTAGTATGTATGCTATTTTGCGTTTCATTTTGTGTTTATCTCCTTAATTTTGGGTATAAAAATAGCACCCTTTGCGTTTTACGTTTGGGTGCTTGGTGTGCTATATTTCTTCTGGATAGAACGTTTCTACAACAGAATCCGTTTCGCTGTCATAGATTTCCACTTGCTCTTTTGCGTTGAGTGTTGCGGTCTGAGCATGAAATCTTGCATCTTTTAATGAGGCATTTTCCATTGCATCATGACCATCTATAATTATGGAATATCTTAATTTGTCCATAGTTATGTCCTCCTTTTTACATGGTTTTTAGCTTTTCTTGGAGTTCAGCTATTTGAGCTTCTATGGCTTGTTTTTCTTCGTTTGCCTTGTTATATTCTGCATCTGGTATCCATTCCATGATTTCGCTTGGTTGGACATGGAGATATTCGCAGATACGATTTAATGTATCTGTTTTAAATACTTCATTTTTACTTATTTTAGACACAACATTAGTGCTAATTCCGGTATCTTTACATAGTTGTGTTTTTGTTATTTTGCGTTCGCTTAAAAGTGTATCAAGTTTATAATATACTATCATATAATTTTTGCCTCCTTTTATATATTCAAAGATAGCATATTATTTGACTTTTTTCAAGTGCTATCATTTTTATTTCCCATATGTCGATGCATATGGTTTTGCTTTGAACCATTTACGCATATTGTCAGTAAGTCCCCATGAAGTTTGTGCAAAGTCATTTTGATTATTCATGACTTCTTTCATTGCTTCCTTTTTTGCTTTTGCATGTTTAATTGCCATGCTTCTATCTTTTCCCATGATTTTATCCTCCTTTTTAGAATCTCCAATGATGCTTGAATTTATCAGGTATAGCAGTTGCAGTTACAGTTCTACCCCAGCAGTCGGAAATTTTCCCTTCCATTAGACAACCAAACTCATTTGCAGAGTTTGACAGTGTTACTAGCTGAGAAGTAACGGAGCAAATTTCATCTCCGAAAAGCTCAGAGTTGGCTGTGAGCTGATTTGCAAGTGCATGGATTTCATTTTTTCTGAATTTCAACATGTCAATTCCCTCCTTAATTTTAAAAATGCACACTATAAAAAGGGCAAAGTATTTGCCTTGCCCTCTCTAACTATGCATTTTATGGTTGCATACTATTTGTTGTTTTTCTTAGATTTTTTTGTGTACTTGTCAGTTAATACGCTAGGAATATCGGCAGGTTTGATAGTTCCTGCTTCTACCATCCACTCAAAGCCTACACCGTAAAGGTTTTTAAGCGCATTTGTTACGTCATACTTGAGAGCCTTTGTACCGTTAGACTTTACAACGGTTTTCGTGTCAATCTTCTTACCGATTGATTCCAGAACGGCAGTTTCAAATGTTGTACCTGCTACATCAAGTTTGTAAACTTTGTAGAAGTTCTCTACTGCTGTCTTGACATCTTCTAAGCACTTAGCATCTTTCATAGCTTTGCGGAATTTTTTGTCGTGTTCGTTGTATTCAAAAGAAGCTTGTTCTTTGAGCAACTTATCCCACTCAACCTTTAAGCCTTCATTGATAGTTACATAATTAGTACGCATCCGGTTCAGATCCTCAACTGTAATGTCAAGATTTCCCGAACCTTTTTCGAGCATGTCGTCAATGGCTGCAATACTGTTATTATTAGCATCAATTTTTGAGCCATAGATTGTATTCAGTTCGGCTTTTTTGATGATGCAACGGAAAAATTCAGAAGTCCGTGTTGATAATGTGCGTGCTGACTGGAAAAAGTCAACTTTAGTGTTGTTTGTTGCTACTGTTGTGTTAGTTGTTGTTTTACTCATAATGTTCTCTTTCTCCGACTTGACGCAATCGGTGCTATGTATTTTTATTGTGTACGTTGTTATCCTCAGCTTTTAACAGACTTGGAACTGTCAATCTTTGCAGACTGGTAGCTTTATAACGTCCTCCTCACCTTACCTAGTGCACCTCACACCGTTGTACTTTCGTACGCCCCTAAAGAGTATTCATGCTTAGTCTTGAGCATTCATGACCTCTAACCCCTTTAGGATATAGATACAGACCTCAATATTCAATTCCTACGAGTTGGGGAACGTAGGCACTCTATTTTCACCCCGAATTGCAATGCAAATAGTTAGAATACAAGCCGTAACTTATTTTCGTAGTGTGGTTTGTGCCGTAACACTTGCCACCTATCCGCAAAGGCATTTTTAAAGATATGCAAACTTTTTGTGGAATTTTTGCATGAAATATGCTAAGATATGTAATGCTATGGTGTAGCGTTTCATGCGTTCCACTATGTAAGGGTGTAAGGTGTGATAGACTTTGCACCCTATTTATAGGTTGCTACCCTATATATATAAGCTATAAGTTTGAACATTTAAGTCAATCGCTTGACTTGTTTAAAGTATATCATGTTACTTGTCTGTTGTCAAGTATTGTTTTAGGATTGCTTGCAAAGAAGTTTAAAGTCTTGTTACTTCCTAATTATTTGCTTGACTTAATACAAGTATATCAGATATTCTTTTGCTTGTCAAGAGTCAATTTCTAATTTCTTAAAAATTGTTTATTCTCTTGACTTGACTATATACTATCACATGAATTGTCTAAAGTCAAGTATCATTTTTCAAAAAATACGATAAATTATAATACAAACATATGTTCTACTTAGATAATCCAGATCTGATTTTATCGAACATTTGTTCTATCCGAAAAAGATGTATAATATATATCTATTATCCATTGTTTTGCCTAATTGGGGGTAGTTAAAACTAATTAATAAGGCTGGAAATGCAGCAAGCCCTATAGCTGATTCATCCACACACCAACTCAAAAATCCATCCTTCCCCAATCCTCAAAAATCCCAACAAAATCAAGCAAAATCCCAAATTCTCTCCTCCAAACCACTTATCGTACCCCATATCGTCAAAACCCACTAAAATCAAGCATTTTCCTTGCTTTACAACCCAAAAATCAAACCTTCCTCTCACCAAAAATTCATCCATAAATCCAAAATCTTCCTTATTTATAGGTACTTTTAACGATAACGTTTTTCACCTCAAAATCGCCCAAATCATCTCTCACCACACTCCTCACATAGGGGGGTACTCAAAAAACTACACACAAAATCACTCCAATAAGAGAATAACTATATAACCAATACAAAAATAATTATTCAACTTAAAGGAGAAAACATGAATACATATCTAATACCAACAACAGCAGCTTATTGCTATGAACCTTATGATTATATCTATCTCGTATATGCCAACACTCCACTAGAAGCATATAGAAAAGCACAAACAGAATTACAAGGTGAATACATACCACAAAAATTACAAAAATATGAATCATACTCATTTGAATTATATAAGCCAAATGACACTGCTACTTTCCCATTTCCAGAATCTCAAAAATATGATATACTTACAGAAGCGTTTAAGAATACAAAAGGAGCTGAGAATATGGGACATTTTAATGTAAATTGGAATGAATATACTGAAGTTTTATCTAAAAAAGCAGATAAAGAAATTTGGTCAAATCCGACTTATCCTAATAATGGTATATTAACTAATTATCTAGTTCATACCTATAACCGTCTTAGAACAGAAAGACAAATTATAAGAAAAGATAATTATGCTTTATTTAATACAGGACTCTTTACCAAGTATTATGAATCAATATATGCGTATTCTGATCAGGAGTATAATGTATCATTTCTTACTGGACATGAATTAAATCAACATGGAATATCTGAACGTCCACAAAAAGCTAATTATTTTGAAGATCCTTCTCTCCTATTGTTTGATTGGCATTACCCAATAGATATACATTTCAAGCATATTTTGGAAGATGAAAGGAATAAAGAAAGATTACCAAAAGGATTTTTAGAAAAAGAAAATAAAATGTGTATCTTAACAGGCGCAGTTGAATTAATGAAACGTAGAGTTTCAGCAAACTATAAATTAGCAATTCCACAATGTTATGAAGATAAAATTCAATTATTACTTCCTTTATGTTTAGACACAGACGAAGGAAAACCTGATTTAGCTCTTGCAGTCACAAAATTAGATAATTGTTATCAAGGATACACATGTTTAACACTTGATATGGCATATAATAATGCTCGTCTTATAGCTAAACCAGAGTCTAGTTGGTTATATTCTAAGTAAAAATTGTTTATCTAAGGCAGATTGAGTAATCAATCTGTCTTATTTTTATGCCAAAATATACTCCCACACTCTCTAACGTTCATATTAGCCCAAATAAGCCATTCTAATTCTTAGACAACAATCTCTCCACGCATTTTCTTTTACATACCTTGAAACGCAAAATACAAGGTCATATTTTTTAACTTCAAGCCTCAAACTATACAATATAGCTAAATATATCATCAATATTGCAACGTATTTTATATAAAATGTATAGCATTCATTCTCATAACACCCTCTATAAGCTGAAAATTCACTGTCTTGACAGTGTGTAGAAAATTCTAACCTACTACCCTTACACTTTATTGGCTAAACAATGCATTTCTCAAATTTACTATTCCAATAAGGAAAAATAAAAATGTATGTCATATGTGCGTAAGCACAAGATATAGTCCCTTGATAGGGACGGTCTTTTCGCAGCGTTAGCAAGAAAAGAATATCTCTAGGGTAGACAACTGATAACAAGCCCATACCAAAAGAGAGAATAATATACCAAGGAGGAATCAAATATGATACAAGAAAACGAAATACCAAAATATCTCAAGTCAAAAGAAAGCAATATCTCAAAGAGTAATCGCAAATCAAAACACAAACATCATTATGAAGAATGTTTAATTCAATACAGATCCACATTTATAGGAAAGACTCGTCTTAATACAGATTTATATACCTACTGTACTATTTGTGGAAAAATAAATGAGCGATTCAAGGAAAATAAATCTATTGTAAAAGATTATATCAGAGAAGTTAATTCGCCAATAGGTAAATTCAAATGCTACTCTCGTATTTCTAGTGAGGAATTATATAAAAAATATCATGATAAATTGCCAATATTCTTTGTAGAGAATATTTACAAAGAGAAGTATGTTGATTTAGAGCAGAATAATAATCCAGATGGAGAATAAAACTATAGGTACATCATACATGTACCTAAATGAAACCATCAATTTAAAACATATGTATTTAAATCAACCAATAACAATCAAACAAAAGAAAGAAGGAATTATTATAATTGGGGTATATTCTATAACAAATTTGAAAACTAAAAAATTATATATTGGAGAAAGTCTTGATATTGATAAAAGATGGATTAACCATAAAAATGATCTTTTAAATAACCAACACGCTAATTATTATCTTCAACAAGATTTTAATAAGTTTGGGAAGGCATTTTTTAAATTTGAAGTTCTGCAAGAAGTTGAAAGAGATAGTATCACTATTACTCAATCCAAATTATTGATGTTAGAAAATGCTTATATAGAAAAATATAAAAATGAAGATTATGAATTATATAACATAGAAAATACACTAGAAGATGTTCTTTCAAATAAAAGGAAATTATTGGTTTGCGAAGAAATTGCAAATTATGTTGTAGTGTCTCAATTTTTAAGAAATAAATATGTATATGATTATACAAATAAAAGATTTAATTATTGTCAAAGAGATACAATTGAAAATTTAATATTATCTAATTCTTCCATCAAAGGGAAAGAAAAAGCAAAGCAAGTTGCAAACATAATATTAAAAGAGTTAATTGATCAGAATTTATATGAAAACTTTATAATAGAAAACACTTACTCTATTTATCTATATCATAAAATTCAAGAACGTAAAATTATAGAAATTAATTCTAAAGGTCGAGAATATATATTAAATCATTATGACTTTAATTCGTTTTTATTGAGAAAAAGAACTTCTGAAATCAAATTTTATATACAACAATATCCCTCTGAAAAGAAAATTAAACCAGAAGATCAAAATAGAATACAAGATGTTTGGCATAAACTTAAAGATAAATGCATTTTACCACCAGAAAATAAATACAATGATTTTCGAGATATGCTTATAAAATTAAATTTAATTATTATTGATAATAATAAGAGAACACGAGCAACTGAATTTGCAATGAAAAATAAATATTTTTTAGTTGTTAAATATAATAAAGCTAAAGATATTTATCAATATGTTATATCTCAAGATGGTTTAAGGTATATTTTAGCAAATATAAAATAAAATTTTTTAATTTACAGAGTAATTTGTGAAACAAATTGCGCTGTAAATAGTCTGTCTTATTAAATAAGTTATATATCTTCTTTCAGTTCAGTTGACCTACACAAAAGTGTAGTCAAAATTCTCATATTTTAAAATTGGACATACACAAAAGTGTAGTTTGCTGAACGCTCGTAAAGGCGTTTCTCTTTAAATAGATACAGAGAATAAATAAATATCACATACAAAGGAGTATTTTTAATTGCAACAAAAAATAGAATATTTTACACGTTTCCCAAATGGCTATATCCAAGGTAATATCAAAACAAAATATGGAGTTAGTAGGAAATTTTATATCACATACATACTTATAGATAAATACAGATCATATGAAGACTATAGTTGGATTACTATTCGTAAAGTAATGGAATTCTATGGCTATAAAACAACCAAACATAAACCAAAAGCATTTCACGAAATTCTCGATGTATTAGAATATATGGTTAATAATAAAATGATTGAAGTAAAACAAGACCTTGATTCTATAGGATATGATACTGGAATTGAGATTAAGATAATTCCTGAAAATTTTGATCCGTGTAAAGATTTTTCAAAACTCACATCATCTCAATATGATTTTATAATGATGAATGAATCTTCTATAAATAGAGAGAATATATTAGTAGCCTTTCTATATATTAATTCTTATATTTATCTACGACAAAGAGATAAAAATGGCAATGAGCTATTATCAAAACCACAAGACAAGCCAGAAGCCTTTTGGCGAAGTATAGATTCTATGTCGAAAGAACTTTCTATGTCAAAAGACACAATTAATCAATGTATTCAATATCTCACATCTTCTATTGGCGACAAAGAACCACTTCTAATCAAAAAAGAAGTCGGTAGTGTTCAGCCTGATCCCAAAAAACCACCACAAAATGTACCAAATATATATGTACTTAATAAAGAAGGATATGAGCAAGAAATTGAATGGGCTATTGCTAAGATGTTAGAAATCTATAATGTAGACTCATTTGGAGAAATCAAAAACGGCAATAAGTCGTAACTAAAACAGAGAATAAACATATGTAATAAATTAACGCAGCACTCAAAGGAGCTGATTACAATATGAATAATAATTTTAAAACAAAAGGAGAACTAATTAATGAACAAAACCGTAACAATTACATCAAAGAACCATAAATATGCAAATACATATGGGGGAAATATTTGTATATCAGATTTTTGCACTGATTATGAAGGCAGTCGAAATATTGCAGAACGTATTGAATCTGCATGGCGATTTGATAGGTCATGTGAAAGAAATAGAGTTGTATTAGATGATTATAAGGAGAGACAAAAATAATGGCAGATATAAATATGAGTGTATCAATTGAGGAGCAGGAAATTTGTATTAATGCAATGCGTGATGAAAAGTTTGCAACAATATATGCTTCCGATTCTACATATATTACGAAATTGGATAGATTGTGTAAGGAAAGCCCTGATATGTACTCTCTCATTGAGGATACAGGCAGAGGTAAAAAATATTTATTAAAGGATAAAACTCTTATCAGTTTCAGAGCAAAGAAACGTGAACTTACAGACGAGCAAAAGAAACAAGCTGCTGAACGTATGAGAAAATATCAAGCCAATAAATCTAACTGAGATACCCTTTCTACCCAGAATTTCTAATGTAGACCATTGTACAGAAAATTCTACCCTTATTCATGGAGAAATACTCGTCTAAGAATTACATTTTTCAAATTACAATAAACAACAATAAATAGAAAGAAGGATTACATTATGTTAAGAAACTATTACCAGGGAACTATGATTACAGTTGAGTTACCAAAGAATCAATATAAAGGTTATGTGGTTGATTGCGTATACAGATATGTCAAGGATATGAACAAGTATGCACTGAGCATGTGGCTTCGTAATACTGAAGTTGACGACAGAATGCAGATTTGCTCACAGGAAATTAATACTCAATACATTACAAGCACAAGAGAGAATATAAAGAAGGATGTGTGTGCAATTGTTGAGCAAGCTGCCAATAGTTCATATTTTGACAAGTCGATTGAGACTTATGAGTATACACAGAAATGTTTTGAGCGTGGCAATGCTGAATTTGAGAATGAGGAGAACAGATCATGAGCTGTCCATATTGTAGAGGAATAGGTGAACATGATTACAGATGTCCTCTTTGGCAGCCAAGTAAAAAGGCAAGAGTTAAGTGTGGTTATTGTGATGAGTATATTCTTGAAGGTGACGATTACGTTGAGATTAATGGATGGGCTTATCACAAAGACTGCTTAACTGTTAATAGGTTACTTGATTTAATTGGAGTTATTACAAAGGAGATGTCGTATGAATTGGATTAAAAGAAAGATAAAATGGATTATTTATAAACTTAATGGACTTATACCTAAGATACATGACTTGCCTGACGTTGTGTATATTAAGTGGATGGGCGAGGAATTCATTATTAAGAAGTAAATAGAAATTTTATTTGGAGAATATATAAGTGGAGAAAAAAGGAGGATTCAAAGTGTATTGTTTTCAAAAGAAGGATGGAACAGTAAAGAAATATTACAAAGAAGCCATCGACTACATTCTGACTGCAACAGTTCAAAAACATGAAATAATGGTTGGAAGATCTGATGAAGTTGGAAAAATATATGAATGCTATACAACTAAAAGGAAAAGATTTTTAGAACCCAAACGAAACACAATTCAATCTAAAATCATTGACATATGTGCTGAATTTGGTTGTTATACAAATCCGTGGTATAGCGGTTATCAAGAAATTTCAATTGAATTGCATGGAGATAATGTGGAATTTATGCTAAATGAACTTAGAAAATATTAATAATAAACAAAAGGAGGATTTATGGCTGGTATAGTTGAAAAAGAAACCAATTTTTATCTATATAAGATTATAGATAAAGACGAATTAGTGTATATTGGGAAATCAACTAATATTGATAATAGAATTGAAGTTCATAGCGTTATAAATAATCATTTTGATAAAAACACGTATTTTATATGTAGAGGAGAAAGTATATCAAATTTGGTTATTTATATTGCAAATGTTCCTGACGAGTATCTTTTGTCAATATATGAAATAACATTAATTTCAAAATATAAACCACTATATAATAACAGCGACAAGTATGATACAAAACATCTATTAAAGTTACCAAAAATAAATTGGTTTCCATATGTATCAAAAGAAAATTGTGAAGCAATTTATAACATGAAAACAGGCAAGATTATTGATACTTGTTTAATAGATACACCACTAAAAAGATGGAATATTTTAAAAGATTTACATATGGAGGAAATTAAATGTTAGATACACAGATTAATATGTATTCTGTTGATACAGGTCATTTTTATAGCAATCATGAAAAATACTTACATGAAATGAACTGTAAATACAGACGTGAAAGAAATTATGTAAATAATATGCTTCCAAAATTAGAAGAAGAACTCGTAACGCAAGGTTATAACAAAGATGATTTTTCTGATTGGAAACGTTGTACCGTTGAAGACTACTATGAACAAGAAAATGATTCTGTAAAAGAATATATGAAGTGGTGTTTGATTATAAAACACAAAAGAGAGAAAGCAAATTTATCAAAAGAAAAACTTTTGAATCTATTATCAAATAAGACAATTCAAAAAGAGAATCTATCGAATAAAATCGAGTATTGCAAATCGCATAATATTCCATATAATAAAAAAATCGAATTAAGAGAGTTAAGAAAAGACGAACTAAATGATAATAATATCATTTCAGTATTTGAATCTTCCCTTACCCGTATTATCGGCATTAAAAAAGACGAACTAACAGACGCTCTTATTGTAGTTCAAGTTTATTATTTTGATGTATTTAAAGATTTATCTTTTTATGGATTTATGTATAATGGCGAAAAATACAGATACTTTACATCTTCTGCTGGTCAAATTCGTAAGAAAAAAGCTGTTTTTATTAAAGAATCAGTATGGAATGAAGTTGAAAAGACAGTCATGTGTGGTCTTACTATTGATAAAATAAACTCAAAGGGTGGAAACAATGTAAATAAACATCTTGCATATATGGCATTGGCGAATTCAGCTACTGACCAGTGGAATGATTTTAATATAGACAGATGTATTGTTGTAGATGATTTTGAAACGAATGTTCCAGGAGAATTTGATTTTATTGATGAGACTGATTATTCGATTGAGAGAAAAACTGGTACTGTTCCGATTACTCATACTGATGGAGCTGGCATGATGTTGCCAAGCGTAATGATGAAAAATACAATGTTTCGTGCGCCTTGGGTAAAAGGTTTATTGGGGGTATTTGATTTTAAAAAGTTTATTGAAGTGAACAACTGCTCTCCTATTATCACAGATATTTATGGACAAGACCATGATGTAATTGCTGAAGATATTAGAATAATTTTCACAAAAAGTCAATTTAAGATGTATAAGTTTTACGATTCATGGGATGAGTATAAGACATATTTTAAGCAATATCATTGTCAAGCTGGTAGATGCAACACTGAGGAAGATAGAATTAAAAATGCAAAAATCAATTATCAGATGTTACAAACTCTCACAAATGTAACAGACGAAGAGATTGATTTACTTACAAAGAAGTCTGTAGAACGAATTACAAATATTTGTAACTCTGTTGATACCATGAAAGATATTCTTGGAATTACACCTTATAATACAAATATGACAGCTTTTCAAAAAGCAGTAAATATTTATCCTGCTCTACTCAACGATACATATGCAAAAGACGTGATCCGTGAAGTAAAGAATAGCCTTTTAAAAAAATATAGAAGTGGAAAACTTGAAGTAAATGGAAAATATACTTTCTTACTTCCAGATTATTATGCAGCTTGTGAGTATTGGTTTGGGCACATTGATACACCTAAAGGATTGTTGGCAGACAAAGAGGTGTTTTGTTGGTTATTTAAACAATATGATAAACTTGACTGTCTAAGAAGTCCTCACCTCTACAAAGAACATGCTATTCGTTTTAATGTGGCGAATAAAGTATATGAGGAACGAGTTGATAAAATCAGAGAATGGTTTATAACAAATGCGGTATATACAAGTACATATGACTTGATTAGTAAAATTCTTCAGTTTGATGTTGATGGAGATAAATCATTGGTGGTTGCTGATCCTGATTTTGTAAGAATCGCAGAACGTAATATGAATGGTGTTGTACCACTCTATTATAATATGCGTAAAGCTGAACCAAGAATTTTGAATAATCAGAGTATTTATGAAGGATTAAATGCGGCATTTACAGGTGGAAATATCGGTATTTATAGCAACAATATTTCAAAAATCTGGAATAATGACGTATTTATCAATGGAACAGATGAGGAAAAAGAACATGCAACTAATTGTGTCAAGCGTTTATGCTGTCAAAATAATTTTGTTATTGATTACGCTAAGACATTATACAAACCTGAGTTTCCAGAAACAATTGGTGAAGAAATTAAAGAGTTTACCAATCAGAAACTTCCTGCATTCTTTGAATACGCCAAAGACAAGGAAAAATCACAAGTTGATGATAGAAATGATAGTTTTGTAAATAAACTCTACTCTCGTATTCCTAATAAATCAATTAATACAAGAGGTATGAAACTTGGAGAATTAAAATATAAGGATATGATGAAAAACCCTGATATTGTATGCTCTAAAGAAGTTTCTGATTTGTATGATGAGTTAAACAAGAAGTATCGTTATATGATTAATATGAAGGATGAATATATTGATAATCTTCATTATGTAGCTTGTTCTATTAGAAACCAGTTTGCGGAGCTTGGATATTCGGAAGAAATGATTGCTGATATGCTTGTGCAGTATTTGTATGAAGGGGAAAAACGTGGAAAACAATTATTTTGGTTTTGTTATGGTCAGTATGTAGTTGTCAATTTAGAGAAAAATCCAAATATTAAAAAGAAAAAGACTAAAATGATTCAGTGTATTGATTGTGGTGAATGGATTGAAGTTGATTTTATGTCCAAGTCATGTAGATGTGAACTTTGTCAGCATGAATATCGAAAACAGCTTGATCGAGAAAGAAAAAGAAAAAACAAGTAAAATTCCGCATATCTTTAATGATATTTTGCACCCATTAGTAATGGACTATTTTTAAATGCTATTTTTTAAATAGTCCATTCAATATGGACTTTCATTTGTGTCTATATGGAGAACAACATATCATATAGGCATAAGCCTAATTTACAAATCAAGATATGTTTCTATAAACGAATTCGTGCAGTTGGGAGGAATGATTATTTTTGACAATTACACAGGAAAAGATTATTAAAGAAATCGCAGAGAAAGAAGATATAAATGTAGCGACAGTCCGTAAGGTATTCAAAAGGGCAGAGAAATGTATATTCGCCTACCTATCTTCTACTACTCCCACTGATAATACAGTGGTAAAAATTTTAGATGGATTAAGTTTGGAATGTAAATATATTCCAGAAAAAGAAATTCATACATATGATAATATCCGATGTGAGGCAAAAATTTGGACGAAACCAAAAATAACTCGTTATTACAATAGAAAGTTAAATGGATATTTTTGATTAAACAATGAAATCAGCTTTTCTTGGCTGATAAAACAGAGAATATATAATTGTCGAGAGACATTATAATATTTCGTCTAACACATGGATATATTTTAGTTGCTGTGAAGCCATGTGAAAAACTTGTGTATGAGTGTGAGAAATCAAGTGAGTTCAGCAAGCAAAAACTTGTACCATACATTTCTGTGGAAGCTATTTGAAGGCTATTGTCATTATGACACATGAGCCAAAGGCGTTTTCAAGCAGAACAATTCTAAAAATTATTTCTAAGATTGGTATATATTCATATTGTACTACCTCTTCTTATATGTGTCGGTGGCTGTACTACAGTTCTTGTAGTATGGTCACTGATAATTCTTAAATATTATAGCGGAATGACGAGCAATGGAAGCTCACTTGGCTCATAACCAAGAGTATGCAGGTTCGAGTCCTGTTTCCGCTACTCTCCTACTTTTTGTAGGACGGTCGGTTTCGGATCGTGAGTTGTTGAAACTCAAAATAAACTTAGTAATAAGGATAAAGCAGGAATGTCTTTAGTTCGCATAAGACACTGCGACTGCGCATAGTAGTTTGACGGAAAACACAGATAATCTATACCAAACCTAAAACCAGAGGGCTACTGCTAATGATATGGCTTGGTAGGGGCGATGAAAAACGCTCTGTATTAACATGGAAACATGGGTATGATTACTGTCTTATTGGTGCGATTTCCGCAAGAAAAAGTGCTGATATTGATTGTTGCAACGTTTCTTAATGCGAAAGCAAGGAACAGAACAATGAAGCAAGTCGATAGCAAGACGAACAGAATGGTGATGATTGGGCTGTACTCAAAAGGTACAGATGGTCAAATGTACACCTCATCGTTCATATTATGCGAAATATTAATTACAACATACTTTTGAAGAAGAAAATATAATGCATATTTATATCAAAGATCAAAAATTAATAAATTAATAAAAGAACAAGCAAAAGTGTGTATGACCGCAAAGAGACAAACAACTTATTCATCTGCAATATGATGACATATAGCACTCGCAAGGTACTATATGAGAAAGTACAAGTAGACGCAACCGTAAGAGATTTGCACTCTCTGAACCTCGCAAAGGACGATGTATCGAAAGGAAATCTATAATGCTTTGTGGTAAGAGTTTGCCAATTTTTTGCAAAATTGGTGTTGTTGTTACCTACAGTCTAATCGACTGTGTGATAAATTGTGTCCAACCACAATAGATGGTAACGTGTTAGGTCAATATCTCAGCCTAAAGAAATAAAGTCTCATGTGAAAGCATGAGATTTTTTATTTTTGAGTGTGTAGCTCAGTTTGGCAGAGCACTCGACTTTTAATCGAGTTGTCGATGGGTTCAAATCCCTCCACGCTCACTACTATCCTACTTTGTAGGAAATAAATTAAAGGATGTGAAAAATATTTTATTAATTAACAAAACAGAAGCCTTTGCAATGAGAAAACTTATCGGAAAAGAGAATATAAAAAAGACTTATAGTGGTCATGCAAAGTATTATCTGGTTGAAGATGACCAGAATTTAAAGGCTTTGAGTGATTATAGAAAAAGTAAAATCGTTGGATAGAGACGAAATTTAAAATGAAAGGTGGTGTGAATACCATCGCAAAGAAAAAGAAATTAAAAGAAGATGGAATCTTATTCTGTGGCAGTAATGCAATGGATGTAACTGGTTCTATGACTTTAATTAAGTTTGGTGGAAAACAGATTTTATTGGAGTGCGGTCTTTATCAGGACAATTCTTATCTTGAGGCATATAAAATCAATTCTGAAAAATTTAAATTCAATCCAATTGAAATAGATTATGTTTTTGTTGGACATACACATATTGACCATATAGGTCTTTTACCTCGACTTGTTAAGGAAGGTTTTACAGGAAAAATCATTCTTACATATGCCACTTCTGTAATGGCAAAATATCTTTTACTAAATTGTGCTTTTATTGTAGCTGATGAAGCTAGAGTATTATCTAAAAGATATGGGCGTGAATACGATCCGCTATATTCGGAAGATGATGTATGGAATACAATCAAGCTATTTCATGTGTATGACGAGTATGATTCATTATATCAGTTAGATGATGTGATTACATTTCAGTGGTTGAAAAATTCTCATTGTGTAGGAGCTGCACAGTTACAGTTAATACTTAATGATGGATTGAAAAAACGCAAGATTCTCTATACTTCTGATATTGGTGCGCTAGAAACAAAGAATCATTATGTTGAAAATACTGAAATTCCACAGTTCTTCAATGATCTCACAATTTTAGAAAGCACTTATGGAATTAATACAAGAGTATCAAAGAAAACTCGTGAATTCGATGTAGAACACCTAAGAGTTGCAATTAATACTGTATTAGAGAGACAAGGCACTATTGTACTTCCTGCGTTTTCATTTTCAAGATCACAGGAATTATTAACAACATTATATCTTTTATTTGGAGAAGATAAAACATTTACTACACCTATTGTAGTGGACTCTATGCTCACATGTGATATTTGTGATGCATATGGCAATGTGTTATTAGATAATAATCGTGAACTTTGGGATAAGGTTTACCATTGGGAAAATGTAGAATACATTAGGGAGAAAACAGATTCACAAGTATGTGTATTAGATAGTACACCGAAAATAGTGATTTCTTCTTCTGGTTTTTGTACAAATGGTAGGATTCTTGCTTATCTTAATCAATATCTTAAAGATATTAATTCTATGATTATTTTCTCAGGATTTGTTGGAGACAATGATTCTTATCTTAGTTATCGTATAAAAAATGGTAAAACTAATAAAACAATTAATATTAATAAAAAACCAGTACCTAATAGAGCTGATTGTATTACAATGAGTACCTTTTCATCTCATGCTAACTTTAATGATTTGTTAAAATATGGTGGTAATTTGAATACTAATCTGCTTGTATTGGTGCATGGTTCTATTGAAGCCAAGAATTGTTTAAAAGAACATTTAAAGGAAGAAATTTCAAAAAATGACAGAACTTATAAAGTTAAATGCTCTGAAAAGGGCATGATTATTCCTTTATAGGAAAATATTATGAAATTGGAGGCTAATAGCCTATGAAAGATATTAAAACAAGTATGATGCTTTATCAAGGTGAACAGTTTGAAACTGATGATCTTGAAAACAGAAGACTCTTTATTAATGATATTATTGACTCAGATGTTATTGATACTATTGTGTATCATATTTTACGTTATAATCGTGAAGATAAAGATATACCAGTTGAAAATAGAAAACCGATTTTATTGTATGTAAATACAAATGGAGGCTCAGTCCCAGATGGATATGCGTTAATTGATGCAGTAATGACAAGCAAAACACCTGTCTATACAATAAATCAGGGATATTGTTATTCAATGGGATTCTTAATTTTTATTTCGGGCAAGAAACGTTTTGCTATGCCAAATTCAACTTTCCTCATGCATGATGGCTCAAGTTTTGCATGGGATTCTACTGCTAAAATGAAAGATCGAGTTGATTTTGAAGCAGGACAAGTTGAAGTGCATACAAAGAATTATATTATTGGACAGACAAAAATTGATGAGAAGCTTTATGATGAGAAATATCGTGTTGAATGGTATTTTTATCCAGAAGAAGCTAAATCAGTTGGTGTTTGTGATTATATTGTTGGTAAAGATTGTACAATTGATGAAATTATTTAAGGAGGGCGCACTGCTCTCCTATTTTATTGGAGAAAAAGGAGATTGAAAAATGGCAGCTAGTAAATTAAAGTTCACAAGAACAACTACAGACAAATTAACAGTAAAGGCAGGTACACTCTCAGAGGATTGTACTACTATTACATACACAGATGAGAATGATATGGAGCAGGAAGTAAAAGTAGCTGATCTGCTTACTTCATTTAAGAATCAGGTAATTGATTTTACTGTTGCATTAAAAACAGATGAGGAGCTGGATGTTCCGTCTGATGAAGAGTAGAGAGTTGGTGAATGATTGTTTAATATTGAAAAATTCAAAGAAGAACTTTCAAAATATGGACTAACTCTTGAAACATATGACAAGATTATCACAGATATTGATTCAAAAATTGATGGTGAAAATGACTACGATTGGTCAGAAATTAAGGATAAATATGGAATTAATTGTAATTCAGACACTATTCGCAAGTCCTCTTCTACTCCATTTGGAGGTAAGATGAGAAGTGAGTATGAGAAATATAAGACTAGATTAAATCAGAATGTGTCTGAGAATAGTGAATTGGATGTAAAAATTCAGGAATTAAGACGAGAGAAAATAAAACTATCTGATGCTAGAGTTGAATATAATAAACTCATTAGGCAGGAGGCTCGTAAAGAATCGTATGCTGATATGGTTAAAAGAATTATCTGTGAAAATGTTGAACCAATAAATATTCCAGTACATTATACGTTATTTAACAGTTCAACAGATTTACTTGTGCATTTAACAGATATTCATACTGGAATTGAGATACATAATTGGAAGAATGATTTTGATAAAGATATTTATATTTGCCCTAATAATTTTGCTCTTATTTATAAAACTACAACTCGTGAAGGTTATAAAGAATATAGATGTTTTGAAGAAATATGCACTAATTGTCCACTAAGAGATAAGTGTATTAGTGAAAAAAGTAAATATAAAATAGTAAGGCGTCATGTATGGGAAGATCATAAAGACGATAATAAAAACTTTTTAAAGAGTGAAAAAGGTAAAGGTATATATAAAAGAAGAAAAGAAACAGTTGAGCGAAGCTTTGCGGATTCCAAGAATCTCCATGGGCTTCGCTATGCGCGTATGCGCGGAAATGAAAATGTTCGAGAACAATGTTTGCTAACAGCAGCTGTTCAGAACATGAAAAAGATAGCTACTAAGCTATTTTCTAGATTTAAAGAAATCAATATTGATTTTCTATGTTATTTAGAAAAATACTTATACAATTTTTCATTAATTTATACCTACAATTATGCAAGAAAAACCCTCTGTTTTTAAACAGGGGGTTTTTCAACAAACTGAAATAAAACCAAGTATTAAAATACTTGGTTTTATTTTTTAACTATTTACTAATTTTTGATAATAGTTCTCCTATTTCTTCTTTAGTAAATACATATGTCTTATTGCAGAAATGACATTTTAATTCTTCATTTTTTCCATCTTCATATATTTCTCTTAAATCTTTTTCTCCAATAGAAATTAAAGCTTTTTCTACCTTTTCTCTTGAGCAGTTACAGTAAAATTCTGGAGTCACTTCTTCAAGTATTTTTAAGTCCATGTCTCCGAAAATATACTCTAGTATATCATCCATGCTCTTTCCTTCATCTAACATTGTTGTTAAAGACGGAATTTCCTCTAATCTATAAGTTATTATATCAGCTAAAAATTCATCTGCTCCTGGTAACATTTGAATTATGAATCCACCAGCTACCTTAATAGAATAATCCTTATCTACTAAAACTCCTAATGAAACAGCTGATGGTGTTTGTTCAGAAACAGTGAAATAATATGCTAAATCTTCAGCAATTTCACCAGAATGTATTGGTACTTGACCAACATATGGATCTTTCATGCCTAAATCTTTAATAACCATAAGTGTTCCATTTTTACCTACATATCCACCAACATCAAGCTTTCCATTTGCATTTAACGGTAAATCACCATAAGGATTTCCAATATACCCCTTTACTTTAGCACCTTCATAAGCAGTTACAACTACTCCTTCCGCATCTCCGCCACCATTTATTCTTAAAGTCATTACTTCATTTTCAGACTTTAATGTAGCTCCTAATAAGGCCCCTGCTGTTAACATTCTCCCTAATGCTGCTGAAGCTACTGGCGTACATTCATGTATAACTCTTGCATCTTCTACTAAATTAGTAGTTGTTCCTGCAATTATTCTTACCATTCCATCTTTAGCTACTGCTCTAATTATTTTATCGCTCATATTTGACCTCCAACTATTGAATTTTCTTTACAACATATACTATTCTCTCACTATTTGCTTGTACATTATCATTAGAATATCCATCAAATTTATTAATAACCTTAAAATCTAACTCTTCTAAGATACTTTCTAACTGAGACTCTTTATAAGCCCTTTCAAGATGTTCTTCTTCAAATCTTTCATATAATTCTCCCTTTTTAACAAAGAAAGTTAAAAACATAGATAATAAGTCATCTTCAAAAACATTTTCCCAAGTATAAAAAACATCTTCCTCACTATATGTATAAATATTATTACCTAGTATCTCTGATAATTTATAATACGAATTAACATCAAATATAAATAATCCGTCATCTTTTAAATGTTCATATACACCTTTAAAATAGTTTTTTAAACCCTCTATATCTGTTACATAATTTGTAGAATCTAATACCGAAGTAATTAAATCAAACTTTCTATTTAAAGAAAGCTCGCTCATGTCTTGACAGATTATCTTACCTTTAATACGTTCACTTTTTAACTTATCAAAAGCCTCTCTAAGCATATCTTCAGATAAATCTACTCCGTAAATATTTTTAAAATGTTTTGCTATTCTTACTGTAACATTACCTGTACCACATGCTATATCTAAATAATCATTAAATTCTATATTATTTTCATTACAAATTCTTAATATACAATCTACCATTTCATCATAATTTATATCTTCATTTATTAATTCATCATATATCTTTGCAAATTCTCCATAAGCCATAATATCCCCCCTCACTTCATTAAATTGTGAGAAAATCTTATAATAATGTAAATTATAATACAAAAAAATAAATTTCTATGTTTTATATTACTATGATACTAAATATTAAGTCAATCCATTATTTTCTTCCTAAAATCTGATCATTAGTTGGTAACTTTAATTCTTTTTTTCTTTTTGTCATAATTCCACCTATTCTACCTGTTTCTTCAGCAGTTAATCCTCCCCATCCACACTCATCTACTTTTTCACTTAAGCCTAATTCTTCTGCGATTTCATATTTTATCTTTTCACGCATTTTTTCTTGTGGTGTAAGTTCTTTATTAGTCTTAATTTTTGACTTTATTATCTTCTTTAGTGGTGTTTTACTCATGAAAATTCCCCCTATATAAAATTTATAAAAATATTTTCTCCTATATCTTTTATATTTATACAAAATACGCTGTTACAATTTTGTAATACATTCATATAATAAAATTAAGTATATATGAATAAATTACTAAATATTCCTTGAAAGTTTTGTATATAAAAGGTATAATCTAAATCATATAAGTTTATAAATAGATAGAGGTGCGGTACTTAAGAGTATTATTATGGATTTAAGCGTGTTAAAATAATAGGAAAGGATTTATCGCCGAAGTATATAGCCTAAGCTTTACAGCTATATAACTGGGGGTATGTATAATATGCATATTTCTGTCACATTTTTATGTGGTGAGCTATCATTTAAGGATTTTTTGTATTTATATGTACAGTATACCTTGAGTGATAACTCAAGGTTTTTTTAATAGTAAATTTAATCTTCCTAAATTTGGACAGAATATTTTCTATTATTAAATTTATATATGCAAATATTAAGAGTAAAAAAGGGGGAACCAAAATGTACAATGTTGCAATTGTTGGTAGTACTGGTAATGTAGGTAGAAAATTTTTAGAAATATTAGAGGAAAGAAATTTCCCTATTAAAAATCTATATCTTTTTGCTTCTCAAAGATCAGCAGGATCTTATTTAGAATTTAAAGGTCAAAAATATATAGTAGAAAATACTTGTGAAGAAAATATCAAAAATAAGAAAATAGACATTGCATTATTTTCAGCAGGTGGAGATACAAGTTTAAAATTTGCTCCTATTTTCTCATCATATGGAGCAGTTGTTATAGATAACTCAAGTGCTTGGAGAATGGACAAAAACGTTCCTTTAGTTGTTCCTGAAGTTAACCCTGAGGATTTAAAAAATCATAATGGAATTATTGCTAACCCAAATTGTTCTACAATTCAAGCAATGGTACCATTAAAAGCTTTATTAGATAAGTATGGAATAAAAAGAGTTGTGTATTCAACATACCAAGCTGTTTCAGGGGCAGGAATGCAAGGTATAGCTGATTTAGAAGATGGTTTAAATGGAGTTGCTCCTAAAAAATTCCCATACCCAATAGCTGGTAACTGTCTTCCTCACATAGACGTATTTTTAGATAACGGTTATACTAAAGAAGAAGAAAAAATGATTAACGAAACAAGAAAGATTTTACACGATGAAAATTTAAGAATAACTGCTACAACTGTAAGAGTCCCTGTTTTAAATAGCCATAGTGAAAGCATTAATGTTGAATTAAATAATCCATTTGAAATAGAAGATATATTTACATTATTTGAAAATACACCTGGATTAACAGTTTATGATAATGTTAGCGAACTTAAATATCCAACACCGTTAGAAGTCTCAGGAAAAGATGATGTTTACGTTGGTAGAATAAGACGTGATTTTAGTATAGATAATGGATTGAATTTATGGGTTGTTGCAGATAACATAAGAAAAGGAGCAGCATTAAATGCTGTACAAATTGCCGAAGTATTAATTAATAATAACTGGCTTTAGGAGGAATATAATGTCAATTTTTAAAGGCTCAGGTGTAGCTATAATTACACCTTTTAATGAAAATGGTATAGATTTTGAGAAATTCAGAGAATTACTTGAATGGCATATAAAGGAATCTACTGATGCTATTATCGTTTGTGGTACAACAGGCGAAGCAACTACAATGACAGAAAAAGAAAAGAAAGATGCTATTAAATTCACAGTTGATACTGTAAATAAACGAATCCCTGTTATTGCTGGTACTGGTGGAAATAATACCAGAACTTCTATAGAAATGAGTCTTTATGCAGAAAGTGTTGGTGTTGATGGTTTACTTGTTATTACACCATATTATAATAAAACAAATGCTGAAGGATTATTTATGCATTTCAAAGCAATTAACGATGCTGTAAAGACTCCAATAATACTTTATAATGTTCCAAGTAGAACTAATATGAACATTACAGCTGAGACATTATTAAAACTTACAGAGCTTAATAATGTTGTAGCAATAAAAGAAGCTAGCGGAAACTTAAGTCAAATAGCTAAAATGAAAGCTTTATGTGGTGGCAAAATTGATATTTATTCAGGCAACGATGACCAAGTAGTTCCAATAATGTCACTAGGCGGAGTTGGCGTAATTTCTGTTGCAGCTAATATCGTTCCGAAAACTATTCATGATATGTGTAAATATTATTTAGAAGGTGATTGTTCTAAAGCAACAGCTTTACAATTAGAATATTTAGATTTAATTAACGATTTATTTATTGAAACAAATCCAATCCCTGTAAAAACAGCTATGAATATTATGGGAATGAATGTTGGCGAATTAAGATTGCCTCTTTATAAAATGAATGACAAAAATCAAGAAACTTTAGTTAATACACTAAAGAGACACAAATTAGTATAGAAGGAGTATATTTTATGGTTAAAGTACTATTAAGTGGATGTTGTGGAAAAATGGGAACTGTTATTACTAATTTAGTAAGTGAATTTCCTAATTTAGAAATTGTTGCTGGTATTGATAAATTTCCTAAGGAGGAAAAATATCCTGTATTCACTACACCAGATGATGTTAATATAGAATATGATGTTCTTTTAGATTTTTCTAACATTAGCACTTTACACAAATTATTAGAATTAACAGAAAGAACAAAAAAACCTTTAGTAATTTGCTCTACTGGTTACAATCAAGATGATTTAAATTTAATAAATGAAAAAAGTAAAACTTTACCTTTATTTAAATCAGCTAATATGTCTTTAGGTATTAACCTTATTAACTCATTATTAAGAAAAGTTACTCCTTTATTATATGGAAATTATGATATTGAAATAATTGAAAAACATCACAATCAAAAATTAGATTCTCCAAGTGGTACTGCATTACTTTTAGCTGATACTATAAAAGAATCAATTTCAGAAGAAACTCACTATGTTCATGGTAGAGATGGGCATAAAAAGAGAGAAAAAAATGAAATAGGAATTCATGCAGTTAGAGGTGGATCTATAGTTGGAGATCATGATGTAATATTTGCTGGAACTGGTGAAGTTATTGAGTTATCTCATAAAGCTATTTCAAGAGATGTATTTGCTATCGGTGCTTTAAAAGCATGTGAGTATATGGCTACAGTATCAGAAGCTGGACTATACAATATGGATGATGTTTTAGGTTTATAGAAAAGAGCTACAAAAGTAGCTCTTTTTATTTTGCTTTTAAATTGCTATGAAAGATTTGGATATATATTTCTTATTACTTTTGTATATACTAAGCTTGTAAATTATATATTGATATTTAGGAGGAATTTTATTATGCCAAAAGATAGTCAACCTGATAATAAAGTTGCTAGAATGGAAAAATGCAATTATCAAACTCCAATTACTGAAGAAGGTCATAATCATAATCCAAATTTAAAACATAAGTCTGTAAAAAGAGAAGGAGTTTCTAGCAATCATTACAATCCTGCTGGAAATTAAAAAGAGAGTCATATTTGACTCTCTTTGATTAATTATTCTTTATATGCATATTTGAAAGAAATTTTTCCTAATGTAGAAATTCTAACACCTTTAACATTTTCGTTTGCAGCTGTTACTGTTGTATAGTAATAGATTGGTAATATTGGCATTTCATCCATTAATATATCTTCAGCTTCTCTTAACATTTCAAGTCTCTTTGCAGAATCTGTTTCAACTTTTGCAGCAGCAATTAATTCATCATATCTAGCGTTGCTAAATCCGCAATCGTTGTTTCCTCCACCTGTAACCCATAAATCTAAGAATGTCATTGGATCTATATAATCCCCAATCCATCCATGTCTTGCAATTTGATAATCACCTTGTTGTCTAGTATTTAAGAATACAGCCCATTCTTGGTTTGTTAATTCAACATTTACACCAATTTCTTCCCAGTTTTGTTGGATGATTTGGCATATATCTTTATGAGCACCTTCTGAATTGTACATTAATTCTATAGTTGGAATCCCATTACCATTTTCGTAACCAGCTTCTTTTAATAATTCTTTTGCTTTTGCTATATTTCCTTCCATATCTGATGGATCATAATATTCTTTTGATGCAAAATCATTACCATTTTCATCTGTAATACCTTGTGGAACAAAGCTATATGCAGGAATTTGTTCTGCTTTACCAACGTTATCAATTATTTCTTGTCTATCAATAGCAAGATTTAAAGCTTGTCTAACTAATTTATTGTTTAAAACTTCTTTAACATCTTCACTTAAAGTATCTTGCTTACCAACATTGATTGCAAAGTAATAGTTTCCTAATTTAGGGTTAACATGAACTAACCCTTCTTCTATACCTGGTTCAATTTCATTTGTTGGTACAGAGTTAACCATATCAAAGTTTCCAGCTTTTAATTCTGAGTATGCAGTAGTATCATCTGTAACTAATTTAAAAGTTAAAGATTCTAATTTAACACTGTCTTTATCCCAATAGTTTCCATTTTTTTCAAAAACTAATTGATCTTTCATATCCCATTGTACTAATTTAAATGGACCATTTGAAACATAAGTTTCAGGGTTAGTTGCCCATCCTTCTGGATTAGCAGAAACTATATCTTCTCTTAAAGGAACATATGTTGTAAATGCTAATAATTGTGGGAAGTATGCAGTTGGAGTTTCTAATGTAACTTCTAATGTTTTTTCATCAATTACGTTAATTCCAACTTCTTCTGCTGTTGCTTCTCCATTATAAAACTTTTCTGCATTTTTAATGTAGAATAATTGATAAGCATATTCAGCAGCTGTTTCTTTATTTAATGCTCTTAACCAAGAGTACTTAAAGTTATCTGCTGTTACAGCTTCTCCATCAGACCATTTAGCATCTTCTCTTATTTTGAAAGTATATACTAATCCATCTTCAGAAACTTCCATACTTTCAGCTGTACCTTCTACTGGTTGATCATTTTCATCAAGTACCATTAATCCTTCAAAGGCATTTAAAATCATTGTTCCTGCGCCTGAAGAATTGTTTAATGTTGGGTCCATTGTTTCTGGATCCTCACCTAAATTAAATACCAATTGTTGGTTAGAAGAACTACTTCCACTATTAGATGAGCTATCGCCACAACCAATAAATAAAGAAGTAGCTAATGTTGCAGCTAATACAACTGCACATAACTTTTTAAGTTTTGAACTTTTCATTGAAATTTTCCCCCTTGTTTTTCTTTATCTAAATTGCATTTCTGCAATGTGATAACTTTTGTATGACTGATTAAATTATAATTTAATCAGTCTAATTAATTATTTATATAAATGACAAGCAACAAAATGTCCTGGTTCAACTTCTTTTAATTCTGGATTAATTTCAGAACATACCTTCATTGCATCTTTACATCTACCTTTAAATCTACAACCTGGTGGAGGATCTATTGGTGATGGAATATCTCCTTCTAAAACTATTCTTTTATTAGCCTTTGCTACCTTAGGATCAGGTATTGGAACTGCTGATAAAAGTGCTTTAGTATAAGGATGTTTTGGATTCATATAAACATCATCTGCTGGACCTTTTTCTACCATTTGCCCTAAATACATAACTCCAATATGAGTTGATATATGTTTAACCATTGAAAGGTCATGTGCTATAAATAAATAAGTTAATCCAAATTCTTCTTGTAATTCTTCAAGCATATTTATAACTTGAGCTTGAATAGAAACGTCAAGTGCTGATATTGGTTCATCACACACTATGAAATCTGGTTGAACTGCTAATGCTCTTGCTATACCAATTCTTTGTCTTTGTCCACCTGAGAATTCATGAGCATATCTATTAATGTGACTACCATTTAAACCTACTTTATCTAATAAATATCTAATTCTATCTTCTCTTTCTTTTCCTTTAAATAACCCATGAATATCAATGGCTTCACCGATAATATCTCCAACAGTCATTCTTGGATTAAGTGATGCATATGGATCTTGGAAAATCATTTGCATATTTTTTCTTAAAGATACCATCTTCTTTTCACTTAAACCTGTAATATCTTGTCCATTAAAAATTATTTGACCTGAAGTTGGTTCATATAACTTTAAAATAGTTCTTCCAGTAGTAGTTTTACCACATCCTGATTCTCCTACTAACCCTAAAGTTTCTCCCCTTTTAATTGTAAAAGAAACATTATCTACTGCCTTAACAAAGCTCTTCTTTGAAAATAATCCTTTGTTTGCAGGGAAGTATTTACAAAGGTTTTTAACCTCTAAAATAACGTCATTTTTATTTTCCATTATTCTTCCCCCCTTATTGGTGATTCAACTTTTGGTGCATTTTCATGACATAACCAACATGCTGCTCTGTGACCTTCTCCTACTTCAAATAGTGGTGGTTGTTTTTCTTTACATATTTTCATAGCATAATCACATCTTGCAGTAAACGGACATCCAACAGGTGGTTTTAATAAATCTGGTGGTTGTCCTTCAATAGGAATTAATTTTTCTTTTAATTCGCTCTTTGGATTTGGAACACTTCTTAAAAGTCCCCATGTATAAGGATGTTTTCCTCTATAGAATATATCCTCAGTAGTTCCTTCTTCAACAATAAGTCCACCATACATAACATTAATTCTTGAACAAAGATCAGCAACTACTCCTAAGTCATGTGTTATTAATATTATTGATGTATCTAACTTGCTTTTTAAATCTTTCATTAAATCTAATATTTGTGCTTGTATTGTAACATCAAGTGCCGTAGTAGGTTCATCTGCAATAATAAGCTTAGGTTCACAAATTAAGCTCATTGCAATCATAACTCTTTGTCTCATACCACCTGAAAATTCATGTGGATATTGCTTTAATCTTTTTTCTGGACTAGGAATTCCTACCATATCAAGCATTCTTTTAGCCGCTATTGTAGAATCCGTGTCCGCATACTTATCAGAATAATAAATCACCTCTGTAATTCCTGCCTGAATAATCGCTTTCGTACACTCATTACAAGGAAATAATGTCGTATAAATACGTGCACCTCTTAAAGAACCACCACTGTAATTAAGAATGGCATTCAGCTCCGCATGACACACATACAAATACTTTGTATCAAGAGGAGTTCCTTTTCTCTCCCACGGCATTCTATCATCATTACATCCCGTTGGCATTCCATTATATCCCATAGAAAGAATCTTATTATGCGGATTTACAATACAGGAACCAACCTGTGTGTTGTTGTCCTTGCTTCTTTGTGCAGAAAGAAGGGCAACCCCCATAAAGTAGGCATCCCAGGATACATAATCTTGTCTTTTCATTGCTCACTCTCCTATCGGCATTATTTCTTTAATGATAACACAATCAAAAGGTAAAAACAATTCTGATTTGCGCAGCAAAGGAGACGCTCTCAGTAAATAAAATGGTGTGCATCCCGTCAAGTAGACAATTAAAAAAATATAAAATTTTTGTGTTGCC
>OMGY01000678.1_pt1 | contig 37614 bp, 23 predicted proteins | sample 1674461 | NCBI WGS metagenome assembly OMGY01 (sample SAMN05578579, study PRJEB25193) | human gut metagenome | biome: Human Microbiome; feature: human-associated habitat; material: feces | host: Homo sapiens | place: USA:Birmingham | reverse complement strand
GTGCCGAAGTGAAACACGAAATCCGCCTCGGCAAACCGAAACTGACCGACAGCGGTTTGACGAGATACGTATGGATCCGCGCCTTCGACGAGCTTTTTGATTTGTAAGCAATTGTTCGTTTCTCTGGATATACGGCGCGAAAAAATCATAAGTCGGCATTTTTTTGTTTCTGTATAAAAGATAGGACAATTATACAAGAAACAGCATGAAAATATGCAAGGAATCAAAGAAAAAATATAAGATATACATAGGGCGTAAGATTTAACGCCCTCCGACGCTCCCGTTCCGGGTTTTCTCCCTAAGAGCGGCGGACGCACCATAAAGTCTCCTGCGTAATTTCGCAGGAGACTTTTGACATACGCAGTCGTTATCGTGTAATCCTGTATACGGAATCATAGCGATTATATCGTCGGAGTAAGACTACGGGTAGGATGAAATAAAAATCCTGCGAATCAATCCCATAAACCTTTATCTGCGCAACAAAAAACGAATGATATATATTGAAGCGGCGTTTTTCAGACAAAACGGCGAAAATGTATAAAATTTTTACAGTTTCCGCCGCTTGTCGGAAATTGCGACGGAACGGAAAAATTGTCTGTTGTCATGCGGAAAAAATACGTTTATAATAGAAATGTAAAAAATAATTGCGAAAGCAAAACCGGAGGTAAACAACAATGTATTACGGATCAGGAAATTATGAAGCGTTTGCTCATCCCGTGAAGCCGGAAGGCGTGGACGGGAAATCGGCGTATATCATCGGCACGGGACTGGCGGGGCTTTCCGCGGCGTTCTTCCTTGTGCGCGACGGACAGATGAAAGGCGAGCATATTCACCTGCTGGAAAAGCTGGATATAGCGGGCGGCTCGTGCGACGGAAGAGCGGTGTCCGGCAGCGGATTTTATATGCGCGGCGGCAGAGAAATGGACAACCACTTCGAAGTGATGTGGGAAATGTTCAGAGACGTGCCCTCGCTGGAAAATCCGGGCCTTTCGGTGCTGGACGAATATTACCGTCTGAATAAAGCCGACCCGAACTATTCGCTTTGCCGCGCTACGGTGAACCGCGGCGAAAACGCGCACACTGACAACAAATTCAACCTGAACAAGGAAGCGGCGATGCAGGTGAGCAAGCTGTTTATGACGCCCGAAGAAGAGTTGGAGGATAAGAAAATCAGCGATTACTTCGACGACAATTTCTGGCAGAGCAATTTCTGGCTGTACTGGCAGACGATGTTTGCTTTCCATACGTGGGATTCCGCGCTGGAAATGAAGAGATACCTGCAAAGATACGTGCACCATATCGACGGATTGCCCGATTTCTCGGCGCTTCGGTTTACGAAATACAATCAGTATGAAAGTTTGATTCAGCCGCTGCAGAAATATCTTGAAAATCACGGCGTGAAAACGGAATACGGCATCGACGTGAAGAACGTGGTGTTCGATATTAACGGCAAGAAGAAAACGGCGAAGAAAATCGAGTACGTGAAAAACGGCGAAAAAGGGTGCATCGATCTTCTGGAAAGCGACCTTGTGTTTATTACCAACGGTTGCTGCACGGATACGAGCTGTTACGGCGATCAGACGCACGCGCCCGACCTTTCGAAGGTGAGAAAGGGCGGCGGAGAATCGTGGGATTTGTGGAAAAACATCGCGATTCAGGACCCCGCGTTCGGCAATCCTTCCAACTATTGCGACCACCCGGACGAAACCAACTGGATGAGCGCGACGGTGGAAACCGCCGACGAGGAAATTATACAATATATCGAGAAAATCTGCCGCCGCGATCCTCGCGCGGGCAGAGTTACCACGGGCGGCATCGTTACCGTGAAAGACAGCGTGGATAACTGGTATATGTCCTGGACGATCAACCGCCAGCCGCAGTTCAAATCGCAGAACAAGAATACCGTTTTAATCTGGCTGTATTCTTTGAACACCGACAGACCGGGCAATTACGTGAAAAAGGCGATGCGCGACTGCACGGGCGAAGAAGTGTGCAAAGAGTGGCTGTATCATATCGGCGTGCCGACCGAAAAAATCGACGAGTACGCGAAAACTCGGGCAAACACCACAACGTGCTATATGCCGTTCATCAACGCGTTCTTCCGCCCCCGCAAGAATTCCGACAGACCGAAGGTGGTGCCCGAAGGCGCCGTGAACTTCGCGTTCATCGGGCAGTTTGCGGAAACGCCGAGAGATACCATTTTCACCATAGAATATTCGATGAGAACGGGCATGGAATCGGTGTATACGCTGCTGGATATCGACAGAGCGGTGCCGGAAGTGTGGGGCAGCGTGTACGACGTGCGCGAGCTGTTGCGGGCGGTGTATTACGCGCTGGATAAGCAGCCGATTTCGAGCATGAAACTTTCGATGAAAGAAAAGATTCTGTTGAAAGAAGTTACTTCGAAAATCAAGGGAACCGACGCGGAAAAACTTGCGAAAGAAAGCGGGATTATCTGAAATTGCCGCGTTGCGGCGAATCGCGGCAAAAACGTATACGCGGATAACGGATGGCAATCGAAAGGCGGGCGCAGACAAAATGTCTGCGCCCGTTTTTCCGTGTTCTTCGTTACGGAAGGAAAAACGACGGAAAACGACGAAGTAATTCCGACGAAAAGATGATGAAAGTTTGGAATATGCAAATTCATCCGATGCGCAGAACGGGGGAAAGACGCTTGCGGTGGATTGCACGCAGACGGCAAACACGGAGTTTTATATCGACCTCGGAAAGGAATACGATATTTATACGGGCGCGGGATTTTCCGATAAGACGTCCGAAAATTTCTATAAAAAAAGCGCGGTGGAATTCCGGATAAAGCTTAACGATACCCCGGCAAGTTTCTTTAATATTTATCTGTTCCAATCGCGAGGGGAAGAATATGCTTCCGCGCCTGCGAATCAGCGGTATATCAGAAGCAATGTGCAGCTGAAAACGTACGTCGACGCTACGATTATAGGCGAATGGCAGTACGTGCAGGTGCCGTTTACGGCGTTTTCTTCCAACGGCGAATACGTTAACGAAAACAACGTGAAAGTGAAAGATACGCCCGTGAATCTTGCCAAAGTGTGCGCGATCGGCTTCGCTCATATGATGACCGACGCGGCATGGTATTTTGCGGCGCATGCGAAAAATACTACAGGCGCCGAACTCACCGTGGATTGCGGCAATATGATTCAGTTATACCCGATTATTCCCGATTGAAAATTCCGCGCCGCGGCACGGAAAAAAATTATACAAAGAAACCCGGAAGCTTTTACGCTTCCGGGTAAATTTTTGCTTCTGCGAAAACGTTTTAATTGCTTTGCCGCATAAATTTTGTAAAAACAGCAAAAAATGAGAAAGGGGAATTTTTCCGCAAAAAGTTAAAAAAAGGCAAAAAACGCCCGAAAAATCACCGCCAAAATCACCTCCAATGTGGGCACTTGTCGTAAAATTCGTTGCATAAATATGCGTTAAAAACAAAAAAATTCACGAAACCTTATGCGTTTATGCAAGATTTCGTGAATAATGGTGCACCATTTGAAAACAAGGTTGAACTTTCAAGTTCTTCAAGTTTAATGGTTTCCTCTTTTCCGTTTACGTTATATACCATTTTGAAATCATCGTCGCTTACGTATATCGCGTTGATGAACGTGTCGATGATTTTTCTTTTTCCGTCTTGTTTGCTTACGTCTATCTTGCGGAAGTTATGTAGTGCCATTCTAAAATGGTCTTGCGAGAAGATAGGCGTTTTTATCTTTTCTTTTGCAATAGCTTCGCCGATTTCGTCACGCTCTTTTTCAAGTTCGCCTAAACGTTGTAATAACGTTTGCGTAGCAAAACCTTTTTGAACGGCGTTTACGATATTTTCTATCTCTTGGTTTTTATCCTTTAACTGTTCTTCTAATTTAGGGAGCATCGTGCTTTCTGTGAATTGAAGATTGTAAAGAGCTTCGGAGAGTTGTTCGATTACGTCATCCTTTTGTAAGAACTCCATCGTCTTATAAACAACAAACGCTTCTAACTTGTCTTTATGGAGCATCTTCTTATCGCATTTGTGCTTCTTTTGACGAACACAAGCATAATAGCGATGAACTTTACCCGTATGGCTCGTTCCTGCTTGCGCTACCATCATTGCCCCACATTTCGCACAAAACAACTTGGTCGTCAACAAATAATCGTCATCAGCGGTATGTCTTGCAGGTGCTTTAGAATTTTTAGCGATTTCCAACTGCACGGCGTTAAATATATCCACTTCCACAAGGGGCGGAACGCTATTCTCGATTTTAATACCCGAATGATTGTATTCTCCGATATAAACACGGTTGGTTAATATGTATCTTACAGCGTTATAGCGAAGCGGTTTGCCGTTTTTACGCAAGATTTTCCGTTCTTCTAAATTCTTATGAATATCCTTGACAGTTTTGCCGTCGTAAGCCATTTGGAATATTTCTTTTACGATAGGGGCAGATACGGGATCAATTTCAAGTTTACGCTCTTTATTGATAACGTAGCCGAAAGGAATATTTCCGCCGTTCCACAAACCCTTTAAGGCGTTTTCCGTTAAACCGCGTTTAACCTTTTCGGAAAGTTCAGCAGAGTAGTATTCCGCCATACCTTCAAGCACTGATTCGAGTAAGATGCCTTCCGAACCCGAACTTATCGTTTCGGTAGCGGATACAACACGCACGCCGTTTTTCTTGAGCAAGTGTTTATAGTGAGCTGAATCGTAACGGTTACGGGAGAAACGGTCTAACTTCCACACAAGAATCATATCAAAAGCGCCTTTATAACTGTCTTTAATCATCTTTTGAAAGTTAGGACGGTTATCCGTTTTTGCCGTCAATGCACGGTCAATGTACGTATCAATGACGGATATATCGTTGTATTCGGCATATTGCATACATTCACGAAGTTGACCTTCGATGGATTCTTCACGTTGATTATCGGAAGAATACCGTGCATAAATTACAGCTCTCATAGATAACTATTTCCTCAATTTTTCTACTAACTGATGTAGGTTTGTACCACAACTATTTTTAATTCCTTCAATTTCGACACTATATGTATCAGCATTTAATATTGCATTTTCAATTCGGTCTTTAAACTCTTCAAAATTTAGATTATTTTTCTTATAGCCTGGTAAATACTTTTTCAATTCTTGCTCTATATAAGTTTCACCTGTTTCTCCATCTCTCTCGTTTTCTAGCAGCTTTGTATGTTCTAAGCCTTTACCATTATCATAATGCAAGTAAAGCCAAAATTCAAAGCAGGGATTCGTTATATATAAGTCTATAGAATTTTCTTTGCATTTACCTACAACGTACTTGTATTGATTGTTGTTTTTTCTACAAATGAAACTTTTCTTATCTCTATCAACAATTAAACAAACTATATCTATTTCTTTTTCATAAACAACTTTTGAATCTTGGACGAATTTTAATATTGATTCTAAAACAATCTCGCCAGTATAGATTTGAACAAGTGCCTTTTCTAGTTTTTCTGTTTCTTTTTCTATATCAACAACATCCTCTGAACGCAAATTAAAAATTGTATCAAAAGCTCTATTTATTGAAGTTTGAAGATAGCTAGCCTCAGCGTCAATTATCTTATTGCTAATGAAATAATCACAAATCAATTCTTTAAGAACATCAAAAGTTAGGCTTTTTTGTTCTGCCTGATATAAAAATCGTTCGAGGATTTTTTTTGGATTACTCCATCCTTGTTCATCAAAACTTCTTACTATAGATTTAAAATCGTAACAACTGCTAATATTTAATTGTTCTCTATAATTTATTAATCCATTAAAATATTGGTATTCCGTTTTGTCGCCTTCAAAAACAAAAAACACTTTTTTCCTAGTTTCTAATGCGTTTGAAGGTTTTGATCTTTCTCCAAAGTTTGATGAAATTCTCATAAGTCTTCTCCAATATTAGGGAAAATCTTGTTAAAAATAGGAATACCTCCATAACGACCATCTAAATATGCTTTATCAACCCTTTGATCAAACCGAGTATTATATTCTTCTAATGAATATACTTTGGAATTCCCGCAATTTGATTTTTCAATAAACCAAATCTCATCTCTTCTAACTAAATCTAAATCTAACAATCTTGATTCATGGGTTGTTACAATAAGTTGAGTATTATGTCCCTTAGCATACTCTAAGAAGATTTCGATAAATTTTCTTGTTAATTGAGGATGCAAACATCTATCAATTTCATCTATAACAAAAACTTTGTTAGAGTTATTTAAAAGAATTTCTAAAAGGTCTAAAATTCTTGCTGTTCCGTCTGATTCTTCTGAAAGTAAAAATAGATTATCTGAATTCTCGTGCTCAAACTGTATGGTTTCGCATTTTATGTTGCCTTCCACAATGCTAATCATAATGAATTCTCGATCTCCTCTTAAAACAAAATTGTGTTCTGCATCTTTTTGTTGCGAGGAAGCTTTTTCTATATCGGCTAAAATCTTGTTTTTTAAATCAATAGGTACATTTTTTAAGAATGTATCCATAGTAGTTTCAATTATTTTATAATCAATAATTCCAGTTGAAAAAGCTTTAATCGCTTCAACAATTTGATTAATGTTTGATTTGTGTGCAAAATATGAATAAAGAGAAACCGGTTGATCTGGATAATTAATATCTAACTTCCGTCTTAACCAATCGAAAACGTTTTGTAAAGGCAAAGCCTCTTTAAATGTTTCAAAAAACTCTTTTTTATTGGTGTTAATGTTCTTCAAGAATAGAACGGAATAATCTTTTTCTATATCTTGCAAATAAATATTTAATCTTTTGATTAATTCTTCATCTTTAATTTCAGTATTAATGGCATACGTGCTAGCTAGAATATCTCTAGAAAAAATTATAGTTTCTTTTTTATTGTCTAATTCAAACAGCCATTCGGATGTGAATTTTCCTTCGTTTAATAAAGCTTCAAACCCATAAGCATAATATTTATCTTCTATCTTAATTTCAATCTCAAAATACGATGTCTTATTTTTATTTAACGATGAACATTTATTATATAAATAGGAATAGCCATCGGGGAATTTATCAATTACAGTATCTCTAAAGAAATCTAAAGCTTCAACCATATTTGATTTTCCTGAGGCATTTGCACCAAATATTTGAGCATATTTCAATAATTTTATTTTTTCATCCTTATAAACTCTTTCAGATTTGTTTTGCACTTTTCCAGCAAGCATTGAAATTTCTTGAACATCGCCAAAGGATTTGAAATTTCCAACTTTAAATCTAATTAACATAATACCTCCCGCAAGTGAAAAAATCACTTTTCTTGGCTATAGTATATCCATTTTACCATTATTTCATTCAAATATCAAGCAGTTTTAGGTGATTTTTTCACTTTTCTTTATATTTTATTATATTATTACCTAATAATCAATAGTTACTGTCACTCGAATTATAAATTTTCTTGTCGAATTAACGAAAATTTTCAGTTAAACACGTTTTAAATTATTTGCAATTGCTTTTTTTTAAATAAAAAAACGGTTCCGTGGTGAGCGGAGCCGTTTTTATCAATCTGAAAATAATTCAATTAAAGCTTTTTGTTTTTCGGGGGAAAGTTTCCGGAAAGAAGAAAGAATTTTCTTTTCACGTTCGCTGAGTACTTCTATCTGCTCATCTTCAAGGAAAAACTGAGCAAGCGTAATTCCGAATGCTTCGCAAATGCGTTGCAACATTTCTAATTTCGGCGGAGTGCGGCGGGCATACAGCGTTGCAAGCGAAGATTGCGAAATATCAGCCGCTTGCGCCAGTTTATAGTCGGTCCAACCACGTTCCCATTGCAGTTTGCGTATTTTATCAATAACGTTCATTTGCACCTCACATAATAATTTTACTACGTTTTTACGATATGTATACTACGCAAACGCGTTGACTTTTTATCGTAATTACGATATAATATTATCGGAAATACAAAGTAAGGACCGTAAAATGGGCATAGAATCGCAAAAAACACAGATAAAATCAAAAAAGCGGATTGCCGAGCACGGCGAAGTGTTTACTGCCGAGCGTGAAGTCAAGGCGATGTGCGATTTGGTCGCGCAAGAATGCGACCGAATAGACAGTCGATTTTTAGAGCCTGCATGCGGTGACGGCAATTTTTTGGCTGAAATATTGACGCGCAAACTTACCACTGTAAAAAAACTGTATAAATCAAACCCATATGACTTTGAAAGATATTCCGTGCTTGCAATAACAAGCCTTTACGGCGTGGATATTATGCAAGACAACGTTGCAGAATGTCGCGAACGGCTTTTTAAACTATGGGATAAAGAGTATAAATCGATTTGCAAAAAGGCGGTTATGCAGGAAACGCGCGAAGCCGTGAAATATATCCTTTCCAAAAATATTTTATGCGGCAACGCTTTGACGCTTATGTGCGTGGATGAAAATCAAAACGACCTTGATACGCCGATTATTTTTCCCGAATGGAGTCTTATGCTCGGCACAAAACTCAAACGTCGTGATTTTCGCCTTGACGTGATGCTCAAAGCCAACAACAAGCCCAAAAATAAGCAACTATCCCTTCTCGACATTCCCGAAGACATACGAAAATATTTGTCTATAAACCCCACAACAAAAGAATATATGGCAGAGCCGATATGCGAATATCCGCCCGTGCATTACAGGAAGGTGCAAGAAAATGGCTGAAACCTTTTTTGACAAAATCTACAAAAACAAGACTTTACACACGCCCGACGTTTTGTCGTGTCTTGCGAATTTATCTAACGACGAAGTTTTTACCCCGCCCGACGTAGTAAATCAAATGCTCGATTTACTGCCGCAGGAATTGTTCTCCGATCCAAACACCACGTTTTTAGATCCGGCTTGCAAAACGGGAGTTTTCCTTAGAGAAATTGCAAAACGATTATTAGTTGGCTTGGAAAATAAAATCCCCGATTTGCAAGAACGTATAGACCATATCTTTCATAAGCAAATTTTTGGTATTGCAATCACGGAACTCACAAGTCTGTTATCCCGTCGTAGTCTGTATTGTTCAAAATACCCGAACGGCGAATATTCCATTTCTCACTTCGACACCGCCGAAGGCAATATACGATTTCGCCGCATAAAACATACTTGGATAGGCGACAAGTGCAAATTTTGTGGTGCAAACAAATCTTACGACCGTGGCGATGAAAAAGAAACCCACGCATACGAATTTATACACACAGAAAATCCGGAGAAAATTTTTAATATGAAATTCGACGTAATTATATCCAACCCACCATATCAATTAAGTTTTGGAATTGAAGGAACAAATAGTTCTAACGCAAAATCAATTTACAACTTATTTATTGCGAAAGCCTTAATGTTACAATCTCGTTATGTATGTATGATTACGCCAAGTCGTTGGATGACCAAAACTTCACAGGGAATACCGGAAGATTGGATTGATGGCTTATTAAAATCTAATCATTTTAAGGAAATACACGATTTTGAGAATTCAATAGATTGTTTCCCTGGTGTTAGTATTATGGGTGGAGTAAATTATTTTCTCTACGAAAAAGATTATATTGGAAAGTGTCGATATGTATTTCATTATTCAGGTAATAGTGAAATGTCAATACGAGAGGATTTTTTGGATTCAACAAATGCTGGCATAGTAATAAGAGATCCTAAATCATATTCAATTATAGACAAAATTAAGAATATCGAGGGAGAATATTATTTAAAATCAGATACTAATTTTTCTGGTTTGGTTAGCCCTAAGCACTTTTTTGATAATAGTGAATTGCTGACATCGAACTGGAAAGGTTATAAAAAGGAAAAAAACGATTTATACAATATCAAATATTACGTTAGCAAATCATTTAACGATATCCCATTCGGCTGGATACGGCAAGCGGATTTACCAAAAAATCAAATGACAAAAGATCTTCACAAAGTATATATTCCCGCCGCTAATGGTTCTGCGGATTTTGTTTTAGGTATGCCATTCTATGGGGAGCCAAACAGCGTATGTTCGCAAACCTATCTTGTAATAGGCTACGATCCGGAAAAACATAATTTTACAAAGCAAGAGTGCGAGAACATAATAACATATATTAAAACACGATTTTTCCGTTATCTTGTTAGCATCAAAAAGAAAACACAAAACGGTCCGCGTGGTGTTTATCAATTCGTTCCTATGCAAGATTTTTCAAAGCCGTGGACAGACGAAGAATTGTATAAAAAATACAACTTATCGCAAGAAGAAATCGATTTTATCGAATCGATGATTAAACCTATGGAGTGACATTATGGCGAATAATATCAGTCTTTCTGAAATTTTACATAAACGTCCTGACGTTGTGCCGACAATTTACGGATATATTCTGCCCGACGTAAAAGGCCACGACGGATATATCAAAATCGGCTACACAGACAGAAAAGACACCGAAACGCGTATCCGCGAACAACTGCATACGGCGGCAATCAATTTCAAAATTCTGTTCAAAGAATCGGCAATGCGCGCTGACGGCACTTGTTTTACCGACAAGGACGTGCACCGTTTGTTAAAGCACAAAGGTTTTTTGCAGCTTAACGAAGGAGCGGATAAAAACGAATGGTTCCGTTGCACGCTTTCGGACGCTTTGACGGCGATTGAAGAAATCCGCACCGAAACAAGGTTTGAAGGCAATCGCACGTGGAATTTTGCAATGCGTGGCGAACAGCAACAAGCCGTCAATATGACAAAATCGTATTTTGAGCAATCAAAAATTGACGATCCCACGCGCCCGCCAAAATATTTGTGGAATGCAAAAATGCGTTTTGGCAAGACTTTTGCAACATACGAATTGTGCAAGGCGATGGGATTCAAAAAAATCCTTGTGCTTACGTTTAAGCCTGCCGTTGAATCCGCTTGGCAAGAAGATCTTACCCACCACGTTGATTTCAAAGGCTGGCAGTTTGTGAGCAACAAAGAGGCAAAGTTCGACGCAAAAAAACTTGACGAACAATTTGACGCTTGCGACAAAACAAAGCCTATCGTTGTTTTCGGCTCTTTTCAGGATTTGCTCGGCACGAACGAAGCAGGCGGAATAAAGGCGAAAAACGAATTTATCCATACAACCAACTGGGATATTATCGTGTTCGACGAATACCATTTCGGCGCGTGGCGCGAAAACGCGAAAAATTTGTTTGAGAAATTCGACGAAGAAGACGACGATTTCGACCTTGAAAAATATCAGAAAGAAGAAGCAGGCAACGCCATAAACGAAACGTTTTTGCCTATCACGTCGGAACATTATTTGTATTTATCGGGTACGCCGTTTCGCGCGCTTAATTCGGGCGAATTTCTGGAAGATCAGGTTTTCAACTGGACGTATTCGGACGAACAATCGGCAAAAGAAAATTGGGACAAGTCTTTGGGTGAAAATCCTTATGCGGCACTACCAAAAATGGTTATGCTCACCTACAAAGTACCCGATTCTATTACGGCAAACGTTGCAATAAACGAAGGGTATGACGAATTCGATATAAACGAATTTTTCCGTGCGGAAGTTACCGAAAAAGGCAAAGTAGAAACGGCGCATTTCGTTTACGAAGACGACGTACAGAAATGGCTTAAAATGATACAAGGTAGTTACATGCCCGTTGACGGGTTGAAACTCGGTGCCGAACGTCCGCCCATGCCCTTTTCGGATACCACGCTTTTGAACGTTCTGTCGCACACTTTATGGTTTTTGCCGAACGTTGCTAGTTGTTATGCCATGTATAATTTGCTACGGCAAAAGCAAAATAACTTTTTCGACGATTACAAAATTATCGTTTGCGCGGGTACGAAAGCGGGTATCGGCTTGGACGCGCTTGCGCCCGTAAAAGCCGCTATGGGCGATCCGCTCGTAACGAAAACCATAACCCTGTCTTGCGGAAAACTTACCACGGGCGTTACGGTCAGACCTTGGGCGGGCGTGTTTATGCTGCGCAACCTTAATTCGCCCGAAACTTATTTTCAAACGGCGTTCCGCGTTCAATCGCCTTGGGAGATTGTGAACGACAACGGCGATAAAGAAGTTATTAAAAAAGAGTGTTACGTTTTCGACTTTGCTTTGGAACGTGCCCTTCATCAGATTTCAGACTACTCATGCCGCTTAAAGGTGGACGACGTAAGCCCTGAACAAAAAGTTGCCGAATTCATTTCGTTTTTGCCCGTGCTTGCGTTCGACGGCTCGTCGATGAACCGTATCGACGCGCAGGATATTTTAGATATTACTTATGCAGGCACGTCCGCGACATTGCTTGCAAAGCGTTGGCAAACCGCGCTGCTCGTTCACGTCGATAACGACACGCTTAAACGGTTACAGAATAACCCGGAAGCAATGGACGCGCTTAATAATATTGAGGGCTTCCGCGCACTTAACGCCGAAATTCAGACGATTATAAACCGCTCCGAAAAAGTTAAAAAACTCAAAAAAGAAAAGGGCGACAGTTTAACGCCGCAAGAGAAAAAGGAACTTACCGAGGACGAAAAAAAGGCAAAATCGCTCCGAAAACAGGTGCAGGAAAATTTATTGAAACTCGCCGCGCGTATCCCCGCGTTTATGTATTTAACCGACTACCGCGAACAGACGATAAAAGACGTAATAACGCAGATAGAACCCGAACTTTTCCAAAAGGTTACGGGGCTTACGGTTAAAGATTTCGACGTGTTGTGTTCGATAGGGCTTTTCGATTCCGAAAAGATGAATCAAGGCATTTTCGGATTCCGTAAATACGAAAATTCGTCGCTTTCCTATACGGGTATCGATAAGCACGCAGGCGAATCCGTCGGCGGTTGGGATACGGTTTTAAGGCGCGAAGAATACGAAGAGTTATACGGAAAGCAACAAGCCACGATGACGGACTTTGAAGAAATTTTAATCCCCGAAAAGTACCGTTCCGAAAAATCGGGAAATACCACCGAAGACGAAATTGCCGCCACGGTTACGGATACCACCGCCGCGCAAAAGCAAGACGAAGAAAAACTTGCCGCCGAAAAGGCACTTGAAGAAATGCTTGCAAAAGTACAAATCGGCGTAACCGTTACGCACAAAAAATTCGGAAGCGGCGCGATTGTTTGGATTGACAGTGCGAAAAAGTATTTGCGCGTTAAATTTGACGCGGGTGAAAAGCAATTCGTTTTCCCCGACGCGTTTCTAATGAAATTTTTGGAAGTTAAATAGTTTTTATTGATATAAAATTACCTTTCAGAAAGGCTTGATGAATACATTAAGCCTTTTTTGTCGCTCCTGAAAAAATCTTGACAAAACCACTTGACGAACAAATGTTCGTATACTATAATAAAATTGGTTTGATATAAGGTCAAGCCTTGCGCCGTAAAGATAGGCGCTGTCGGGTGTGAAGATATTGCCCGAATGTTCGTTCTCTATGCTGTGGGAACGAATACGGATAAGCGTTTCGTTCACGTTTATCCGAGAGAAGAATTACCGTCGTTTGCCATAGGGTTGCTAAAAAACATAGTAACTACCGCGACGGGCGCTAAAACCGAAAAAATTAAGGGTTTTAGCGTGGGTTTTGTTGTTGTACGATTTTTTAGACAAAATCGCCTAAACTTTAATAATTCGGATTAAAATCCGTGCGAAGAACGAGCCTAAAAAGGCAATCGTAATCGCACGGATTTTTTTATCCATAAATACAAAATCGGAGGTGCTTTATGTAACGAAAATAAAAACTTAATACTTGTGTTTTAGGTCGGTGATAGAAAAATATCAGCGGCTTTTTTGTCGTCTTTAGGGAGGTAAAACAATGACAAATTACAATCAATATCGCCCGCCGTGAGCGATATAAAATTTTCACGACAAAAATATTTTCAAAGGAGAGAACAGTTATAAAAACTACATTAATAACATTTCAATCTTTATTCGTCTTGCTGCGGAGAAGTCGTTATTTTTTCAACGGGCACAAGCTCCCGGCAAGGGCGAACGGCACCAAACGCGAAGCGGTTTGGTATAGTGAGTTTATACCTACCGTTTTTCGGTAGGTATGCGAACTATCCAAAAAGACAAGGGCTCCCGCAAAAAGACGAAGTATTTTTGCGGGAACAGGAGCCGCAACGGCGAATATCGTCAACAGCACAAGCGGTTGACGAAAAGCAAAGTTTGCGGCGACGAAGTGAGTTATACCTTTTTAGAAAAGGCAGCAAAAAGGAGTCAACGGAGGTGATGAATTACGTCCTATTTAGTATGTCACATGGAAAAATATAAGCGCGGCGATATCGTCGGAATCGAACGTGAAAACGAGCGCGACGAGAATTATAAGTCCACGAAAAATCCGCAAATCGATAAATCGAGAACGCCCCTGAATTATCATACTTTGCCGTATGAGAAAAAGTATCTTTCGTTCATCGACGAGCGAATAAAAGAAATCGCCCCGAAACGTAAAATCAAAGACGACGCGGTGCTTATAACGTCGTTTATTTTAGGTTCGGATAAAGAATTTTTCGACCGAATTACGGCAGAACAACAGAAACAATTCTTTGCCGATTGCACGGATTTTTTCTCCGAACGCTACGGCAAAGAAAACGTTATATCGGCAGTCCTCCATTTAGACGAAAGTACGCCGCATTTGCATTTCAATCTGATGCCCGTAACGGGCGGAAGATTATGCGCGAAAGAACTTTTCGACCGCGCCGCTTTGCGGAAATTGCAAACGGATTTTTACGAGGTCGTCGGCAAAAAATACGGCTTAAAGCGAGGCAAGGAAGGCAGCACGGCGAAACACTTGGATACGGTTGCTTACAAGACGAAAAAGATGACCGAAGCCGCAGAATCGAAGATTCGCGAAGCGAAAGAAGCGCAAGCCGCCGCAAAACCTGTGAAGGAATTACTTGAAATTTACGAATCGGCAAAGTCTGAAAAGATTCCGTTTTCCGGAAAGAAAAAGGAAACGGAAATCATCGCGTTACGGATGAAAAACAGCGAACTCGAAAAGCGAAACAACGTTCTTGCCAAGGATAACGGCGATTTGTATGACGAACTGAAAAAGAAAGAAAAAACGGCAACGCTCAACGAAGGCGCGGTAAAACTTTTGGAGAAATTACTCGAATACGCGCCCGAAGAACTCGCCGCTGCAAAACAAGCCGCGAACGCAAGGCAGGAACAAGAACGGAATCGTAAAAGAATCCACACAAACAACAATTTTAACGGTAAGTAATCGATAAAATTTACCAAACGAAACGTAAGAGTCGGCATTTTATAAGAGCGAAAATAAAAGCCAACAGTAATGAAATAGAAAAGTAAGCCCGACCGGTTTCGCAATTCGCATTCATGCGAGGCTGAGAAAAAATTTAGAAAAGGAGCCATTAAAAATGAAAAACACAAGATTAAACGAATAACTGCTCGGAGGGGAAAATCACGAGAAAACGCAAGGAGAAAGAAAACAATTCAGGTATTTCCGATTTTCAGTTGGAATCGTTGGCGCGGGTGTTGTTGCCCGCAATCAGAGAATATCTTTCGTCGGAGGAGGGACGAAAAGATTATGCCGAATGGCAAGCGAACAAGGCTGAAAAAGCCGCATTACAACTTAATAAAAAATCTAAACGTAAAAACAGTTCCGCTGACGACAACGGAACATAGCTTTCCGAAATAACACAGAAGCAAGACAAAAAGTTTGCCGAACTTTTATAAAACGGCAAAGGCAGGCGGGCGCTTTCTCCCGTCTGCCTTTTTCTTTTGTCTAAAAGCGAATTCATCCGTTAAACGACTCGAATTCGCTTATAAAACAAAATAGGCCGAACGTCTTCCCGAAAAAGAAAAAGTTCAACCTATTAAGACTTGGTGCGATCGACAGGAATTGAACATTTATTCGTGTTTCCTGCAAGTCTTTTGCTTTCAAGGAATTTCTTTATGCACTTTCCAAATCACCGTCAATTTGTTGCGCGTTTCGTATAAAAGGATTGTGTTGCCGTAAATCTGCCGATTTTTTATCTGCGAGTTTTTTTGGCGTTTGAAAAACAAAATATAACGTCAAATTTTGAGAAAATCGAGGCGCTGAAAAAGTAAAAAAAGCATTTAAAATTTGAAAAATTGCGTTTTATCGAAAATGTTTTATGTACCGATTTTATGCAAAAAGTGTGAAAATCATATACCGATTTTATGTAAAAACACAAAAAATGCATATGTTTTATTGAAAAGTCAATGAAATACAGTCAAATTTCTATTGAAAAGTCAATAAACTCTATAAAAAAACCAAAAGATTAGCAGAAAGGGTCGCAAATTTTCTCTGCTATTTATATTTCGCGGGGCAAAAATGCATGTGATTGTGGGACAAAATTTGCAATCGGTATAAGTTGAATATAGAAAAAACCGCGTTTCTACTGTTTTTGGCAGAAATGCGGTGTTTTTATAGTCAAGTTGGGCAGGTTGGGTTATAAAGACTTATAGAATTTAATATTTTTCGGAAAATTTTTATAAAAACAATAAAAAGTTTTCCCGTTTCGGAAAATTTATTGACAAATCAAAAAATGTTTGCTATAATAGATACAAAATCAATAAGGAGATTTGATATGGTTGAGCGCAAGGAATATTTAAAAAAACTCATCGCGTGGAAAGACGAACAAGTTATAAAAGTTGTTACGGGGATACGGCGTTGCGGAAAATCTACCTTATTAGAATTATATAAGAACTATTTGCGTAACAACGGCGTTTCGGAAAATCGTATAGTAACGGTCAATTTTGAGGAACTTGAAAACGAATGGCTGCTTGATTATAAAGCGTTATATGATTATCTCGTAAAAAAACTTGATAAAAACGATACGACTTATATCTTTTTGGACGAAATACAAAAGGTGAGCGGTTTTGAAAAAGTTGTTGACAGTCTGTATGTTAAAAAGGGGGTAGACGTATATATCACGGGTTCAAATTCGTATTTGCTGTCGAGCGAACTTGCAACGTTGCTTTCGGGAAGGTATATTGAAATAAAAATGTTGCCGTTTTCTTTCAAAGAATATGCGGAAGTAAAGCAGAGTGCGGATAAAGATAAATTGTTCGCCGAGTATATGAGACAAGGCTCTTTCCCGTATGTTGCAACAATGAGAGACGGTGAAGAAAAAATAGATTCATATATAGAAGGCATATACAACACGGTTATTGTAAAAGATATAGAAGAACGTCAGAATCGCAAAGAAAAAGATCCCGCAAAAAGAAAAATAACCGATATAGCGTTGTTAAAAAATATAGCAAAGTATTTGGCGAGCGTAATCGGAAGTCCCGTATCGGTCAAGAATATAACGGATTACATCGTTTCAGCGGGGCGGAAAGTATCGCAAAACACGGTCGATGATTATATAGAAGCTTTGACGGAAGCGTTTATATATTATCCCGTCGAACGTTATGATATAAGCGGAAAACAGATATTAAAGCAAAACGTAAAGTATTATGTAGTAGATTTAGGGCTACGAAGATATTTATTACCGAAACGCGAGTACGATTTGGGGTATTCGTTGGAAAATCTCGTATATCTTGAACTTATTCGCAGAGGGTATAATGTAACGGTAGGAAAAGTCGGAACGACGGAAGTTGATTTTGTTGCACGAAAAAACGAGATAACGCAATATATACAGGTTTCCGCATCTTTGACGGATGAAAAAACTTTTGACAGAGAAATGTTTTCGCTTCGCGCAATAAAAGATAACTATCCGAAAACTATATTAACTTTGGATAAGTTTACGCTCGGAAATTATGAGGGGATAGAAGTACAGAGCGCAATCGATTGGTTTTTAAAAGATTGATTGCGAAGTCGAGAAATAATACGGAAAAACTTGAAATTGTGCCGATTATGCTTGTAAATTTGAAAAAAAGAGTTATAATTTATCCGAAGCATTTGTATAACAATAAAACTTTAAAATAATATGCAGATAATTGTTTGTTTTAAGTTGATTTTTGCATATTTTCTAGCATAATATATGCAGAAAACGAAGGTGAATAGTGCAGGATTACTGTAAGGCAAAAAAAAATCTTTGAAGTGGCAAGAGAAAATTAGCAATCGGTATAAGTTGAATATAAAAAAGCACCGCGTTTCTAATGGATTCGGCAGAAATGCGGCGCTTTTCTATTTAAAGTTATACGTTTTAAGCAAAGAATTTCACTAAATCCATTTGTTTGCGCATAAAATCGTCGGGAAAATGCGTATACACGCGCCCGACGAGCGATTCGGGCGAATCACCCATCCATATTTTCACGATGTCCGGACGGACGTATTGCTGACATATCGTGGAAAATGTGTGTCGTAAAAAGTATTGCGTAACGGTATTGTCGTTCATCAGACGTTTAAAAACGCGGTTTAATACGTCGGTTTTATGATTGTACTCAATCGATTGCGAAAGATCGAGCCTTGCTTTCAGTTGAGAGGGAACGGGAATTTTCTTGTAAACTTTTTCGCCGTTATGTTCGTGCTTGGCGTTCAGTGCGACGATGAAGTCGTTTTCGAAATGAAAATCCGTCAGTTCCCACGGGCGCAATCCGAAATAATATTGCAGTAAAAAGAAAGGTTTGTAGTGTTCAAATTCGGGCAGGTCGATACGTTCGAAAAACGTTTGCTCTTCCTGCGGTGAAAGCGCGCGGCGGTTTGTTCTCGCCGCTTTTTTGAATTTGACGGCAAGCATAGGGTTGTAAGTAATATCGCCGTTCGCCATTGCATACAACATAATTCCTTTGAAAATCGTAAACAGCGTTTCCGTAACTCTGCCTTTTTCGGCGTCGATGATTTCGGTGATATCGCTTGTGCGAACGCGCGAAATTCTGAGATCGCCGATTTTCGGGAAAATACGCAGATTGCAATTCATTTGGTAATCGCGAAGCGTGCGCGGATCGATATTTTTCTCTTTTGTTTTCAGCCATTCCGTAGCAACGGAACGCACGGTGTTATTCGGCGATTTGATATGCTTTTTCTTGTAATTTTCGATATTTTCGGGACGAGTGGCTTCTAAGAATTTCGCTTTGACTTTCTCGATGGTTGATGCGCTGACGCAGATGCTGTAACCGCATCTTCTGTATCGTATGCAGTACGATATGGTGGTTTTATAGCGTTTAATGCGCATTATGTGCGCGGCTAACCCGTTGGCAATAAAGACTTTTTTAAATGTTTTGTCCATTTTTGCAATCTCCTTGACGGTAAAATAATGTATGGTTGTAAGGTAAGCGGGTTCGGTTGAAGGTTTTGTATCGTCTGATTGCGCGGAAAAAGAATCTTTTGCCGGGCGAAAGCTCGATAAAAGACTTTGTAAGTAGAGAGAAATGCGGTCATCGGCGTCGGGGAACGCCGTAAGACTTTTTATGTATTTTGCGGACATTTTTAAAGCGGGTTCTAAAAGTTGTTCATTCATTGATCTCCTTTTGAAAAATTTTGGTCAGCCGCCCCGTCGGGCGACGTAAACGCGTTTATTTTCTTGCCGAATTTTTCGTATAAATTGCACGTAACTTTCGGTTACGACAACAATATACCGCTTTTCGTTGAAAAATGTAATCAACCCGATTCCAAGAAAAACGAAGAAGAACCGAGCGTTATCCGCACGCAGGCAAAACGAAACAAAACTCAGCCGAACTACGGCTGAACTTTATAACCTACGCCCAAAACATCATCGGAAAAAGGCGAAGCAGTCAAGGGCGGCGTAAAAACGGAAAAATTGATAATAAAAAAGCCGCAACGAAAAAATTGCGTTGCGGGCGGTAAAAAAGCCGCGCTTTTCAACGAAAAGCGCGGCGTGAATTTTTTAAGCAATATTTTCTTCCCTTGACGGCAGAGCCTTTTTCTGATATAAAAAAGACAAAAAGGGAAGTTTTAAATATTATGGCTACTTCAAAATTCTTACTTTTTGCTGTTTACGTTCTTTTTTGTTTGCTTGGGCGATTCTCCGATAATTTTTGTATAAACTTTAGAAAAATGTGAGATTGAATTAAAACCTACCAATGCAGCGGTTTCAGAGACAGAATAATCGGAACCTTTTAATGTGTTTTCTGCTTCTTGGCAACGTATTTTGTTTAATGTGTTTATGACGGTTTCGCCGTACAGTTTTTTAAAGGCATGAGATAAATAAAATTTATTAATCGAAAACATTTCCGATAATTTATCCAAGGTAATATCTTCCTGATATTTGGAAGTTAGATATAAGTATACTTGAGAAAGAGTTGTGTTCGACGTGTCTTCCGGAGTAAAAGGCAAAGTGAATAATTTTGCTTCCCGTGCGATAGTTACGATATAATCATTAAAATATGATTGTAGCGCATATTGCCAAAACAGTTCTCTGATATTCCACTCCCATTCGATTTTTTTGATAAAATCGAAAAATTTTTCGTATTCCGAAGAAAAATCAATAAAAAACGTGTCGCGATAATCACCTTTTTGTAATGATTTAAAGGAAATATTAGTTACGCACAATACGGCGTATTCCAATTCTTCGTAAGGATGTGAAAGTTCGGTATGCCGAATGTAAGGATTATTAATAATCACCATGCCGCGCCGAATCGGAATGTCTTTATCAGCCGTACGAAAAAATCCGCGACCTTCCGTAATGAAAAAAATCTCGGCAAAATTGTGTGTGTGCTCATTTTTCGTTTGGAAATTTTTATCGTAGTGAAATCTTTCATATGAACGTATATGAAAGGCCGCAGGTTCAAACGTATTGGGAAGAATAAAAAATTGTCTCATGTTGTTATTATAACATATTTTTTTGAGAAAATCAAACAAATAGCAATATATTAAAAAAATATAGCAAGATATGACTTGAAAAGAAAATGCAACAATTATAAAATATAGTTAAGTCGGTAAGGCAAGGCTATTCTTGCTGGAATGATTTTAACGAAAGGGTAGTATTGGTAAAACGATGCGGGCGATTTGGGCAAAGGATAGTTTTCAGCAAAACACAGAATTGTGTTTTTATATAAAAATAGGTCGTTATGAGAACGCTTCATTAAAGATTGTAGCAAAAGATGTTTACAATTTATATATCAATGGCAATTTTGTTGCGTACGGTCCCGCGAGAGCTGCAAAAGGTTACGTTCGTGCGGATATATTCGATTTAACTAAATTTTGCGATCGTGAAGAAAACACTGTTTCTGTGTATGTACAGTCCAATAATACAAAAACTTTATGCTTCGCGTGGGAAAAGCCTCTGTTTGCGGCGGAAATTTTCAGCGAAGGAAAAATTGTAAAAGACTCCGCGGATTTTATATGTTTCCTTATGAGCGACAAATTGCAGAAAACAGAAAGGATGTCGTGTCAGCGTGGCTATACGGAAATTTATAAAATGCAAAAACAACGCGAGCCGTTTGATCCTTTCGCGTGGGGGAGTAAACAAACGATAGCGGTTGATATGCCGAACGAATTATTGCGTGGGGTGCCGTATGCAACAAATATTGAAACGACGGCGATCTTAATGGAAGAGGGGGGCGTATCGATCGGAAAACCTCGCATATGGGAAAACGGATTCACTGAAATGCTGGATCAGGGGAAGAATCTATTTTCGTATACGCGTAAAGAATGTGAAGAAATTATCAGTGAAGAATTGCTTTCTTTTACATTTCATCGTGAGAAGAAAGAATTATTGCACAAATATAAATTATATCGGTTCGAGAGTGTACATTGCGGAAAATTCAGAATCAAAGTAAAATGTGACCGACCGGTAACAATTTGGCTGACATACGACGATATTTTAATTGACGGATATATTAACTTTAACCGGGAACAGATTATTCACGGTTTGAAGTGGGAACTTGCAACGGGAGAATACGATTTATATTCCCAGGAAGTATATTCGGCGAAGTTTATCGCTTTGATTTCAGATAACGATATCGAAATTTGTTCGGTTTCGATGGTTCGGATAGAAAATGCTCAAACGATGGTGCGTTCGGAAGATATAAGCGACGAAGAATTACAATTGATCGTAAAAGCGGCGGAAAATACATTCAAGCAAAATGCTTATGATCTTCTTATGGATTGTCCTACGAGAGAAAGGGCGGGTTACCTTTGCGATGGATATTTCACCGCAAAAGCGGAAAAATTTTTTACGGGAAGCAACCTCGTTGAAAAAAATTTTCTTGAAAATTATCTTTTATATAACGGGAAAGATTTTTCCGATCCCGGTATTATGCCGATGTGTTATCCTTCTGATTCTTCCGGTAACGGTATATATATTCCGAATTGGATTTTATGGTATGTGCTTGAACTTGGAGATTATTTGAAAAGGACGGGTGATAAGGAGTTTATCGAAAAACATACAAAGAGGCTGCGTGATATTCTGAAATTTTTTAAAAAATATGAAAACGAATACGGTTTTCTCGAAAATTTAGAAAGTTGGGTATTTATCGAATGGAGCAAAGCGAGCGATTTTATAGAAGGCGTTAATTTTCCGTCAAATATTTTATATGCGGCAGCGTTGGAAGAAGCGGGAAACATGCTCGGAAATAAAGATTTGATGGAAAAAGCGGAATATTTGAAACGGACGATACGAAAAATTTCATTTAAGGATGGTATTTTTCATGATAACGCTGTGCGGAAAGACGGACATCTCGTAATAACCGATAATGTGAGTGAAGTTTGTCAGGATTATGCCTTATATTTCGGAATAGCCGATAGAAACGATAAAGATTTTTACGAACGCTTTTTGAATAGATTCGAGATAGGAAAGGAACAAAATAATATTTGTGAATCAAATATGTTCACCGGATATGTGATCAGGTTGCTGATTTTACAGAGAGAGGGCGAACACAACCGTGTTTTAGATGAGTGTAAAGAAAAATTTTTACCGATGGCGAAACGTACGGGAACAATCTGGGAACTTTTTGCTGAAAATGCAAGTTGCAATCACGGGTTCGGATCGATTGTCGGTAAGATTGTATATGAAAGTTTTATGGCAGGAGGAAAGTAAAAAATGGAGCGGCAGACAATCGTAAACAGGTTGTGGCAGAAACCGAAAACGATTCGGTCGACAGGAGAAACAATTGTTTTATGGGTGGTTTTTATCCTTTTGGCATTGTACGCGGCTTCACTTTTGTATCCGTTTATATATTTGTTTTTCGGGTCGTTTAAGGGAGCTCTTGAGTTCAGAAAGAACCCGTTGGGTATGCCCGAAAACTGGAATACGAAAAATTATAAACTGATTTTCGATAACTACAATATGGGGGAGATGTTTTTCAATTCGATTACGCTCACTTTCGGTAACACAATTGTATCGATGTTGCTCTCGTGTATGGCTGCGTATGTTTTGTCGAAATATCGTTTTAAAGGCAACGAATTCGTCTATACCGCTGTCATCGTGGCTTCGATGATTCCTACGGTGGCGGCATTACCCGCTACATACAAACTGATGAGCGATACCGGTTTGATGGATTCGTATGTAGGAATGATTTTGTTGCAATGTGGGGCGTTCGGCGGCTCGTTTATGTATCTGCACGCATATTTTAAAGGAATACCATGGTCGTATGCGGAAAGTGCGATGCTGGATGGAGCAAGCGAACTTCGCGTGTTTTTTACGATTATGATTCCGCTTGCGAGAAAAAGTATTCTGACTTTTTCAATTATTCGTTTTTTAGGATTCTGGAATGATTATTGGTTGCCGTCATTATTTTACTCGGAACATCCTACCGTGGCGGTAGGGCTTTCACAAATCTCTGCGAAAGTGGCAAATAGAAACGATCCCGTGTTGTTTGCGGCAATGATTATTTCTGTAGTGCCCGTGTTGATTTTCTACACGGCATTTCAAAAACAGCTGATGGGAAATACAATCGGCGGAGGGTTGAAAGAATGAGCGCGGCGATAGCGGAAAACAAAGAAAAGAAAAAATTTTGGACAATGAAACGTAAGCGACTTTGTTTTATCTGGGGGATGCTCGCGTTGCCGTTATTGCAATGGCTGGTCTTTTTCGTGTACGTCAATCTCGATTCCATAGCGATGTCGTTTCAGCAAATCGACTACGCTTCCGGTAAAGTGGTGTGGACGATAGACAACTACGCTCGATTCGGGAGAGAATTCAAACTGTTGCCTCAGATGAGAAACGCGATTAAAAATTCGGTGTTTGCGGGATTGAACGACGCGCTTCTTGCGATGATTTCCGTAATGCTTGCCTATATCTTTTATAAAAAGGTGCCGGGCAGAGGATTTTTCAGAATCGTGTTTTTCCTGCCTTCGATCATTTCGATCGTAGTGTATACGATGGCGTACAAATATATGTTTGCAAACGGCGGACCGATCAATTCGCTACTGCAAAAAGCCGGTATGCGATTAAGCGATATTCCGCTGTGGTTCGGAGATAAACATTGGGCGTTTCGACTGGTGCTGATTTACTGCCTTTGGGTAGGTACAGGATATAACGTTCTTATTTTAGGCGGTGCGATAGAAAATCTGCCGGAAGAGGTAATGGAATATTCAAAAATCGAAGGCGTGGGAATGCTCAGAGAGTTGTTTCAAATCGTAATTCCTATGATTTGGCCTACACTTGCGGTGTCTTTTCTCGGCTGTATCACTACGGTGTTTACTATGTTTATTCAAGTGGACCTGCTTACGGAAGGCGGTCCGGATCAATCTTCGCAAACAATCGCGTATCTGATCAACGGACTGATAAAGAGTTCCAACGCGAATCTTGAATGGGGCGCGTGTATGGGGATTTGTTTCACTGTGATTGCAACGCCGTTTATTGTAGTCGCAAGAAAACTTTTGGATAAAACGTCGGAAAAATTCGGTTTTTAACGTGCAAATTAAATTATTTATGGGAGGACTGAAAATGAAGAAAAAATTATTGAAAAACACTGCGTTGTTAGCCGCGTTCGCTTGTATCGCAGGCGGCGCGTTGCCCACGGTGAACGCGTTCGCTTCGGCAAAGACTACGAAGTATGGAGACGATTTCAATAATATGGAACAAGTGGGCGATTACGATCGTTCGCTTTGGAGCGCGTATTCCGCAAACGGCGGTGAAAATACGTCCGTAAAAGTAGAGGCGTTGAAAGCCGCTTCTACCGCTTGCAAAATGACGGGAATCGGCAGCGCAAACGGCGAGGAAGTCGCTCTTACGACAAAAGACAAAATTTCAGATTTAAAACAGCTTACGTTTGATTTGAAGATGCCTGCAAGCGGCGATTGGTTTGCGCTCGGTTTTTGGGGCGGCGAAAAAGAGAAGTACGTGGCGGATTGGGGCAAGGGAGATCCGCAATGCTATAATTCCTGGATGATTTCCGTAGGTTCGCCTTTTGTCGGAAGTTGGGGGGACTGGGGTATCGACGATGCGACGAATCTGTGGCTCAGCGTGAAAATCGTACCGAAATCGGCTACGGCGGCAGACGTATATATCGCAAAACGCGGCGATGCGTTCCCCGCAGAAGGAAAGGAAAAAACGCTCGGCAACGGATTCTCGTTCTCGGATTGTTATGTTGCGTTTGCGAATTACAACAGCGGCAGCGGGCACGCGGATTATACTTTGGATAATATTTCGATTACCGACGGAGAGAATTGTTATACGGAAGATTTCGAACAGTTTAAAGATTATGACGAATCAGCCGAAACGAAGCCAGAAATGAAATATTTCGAAGTCGTTTTGCGGGATCCTGCCAAAAAGTTGCTTCTTTCTTATCCGTACGAAGCGGGCGTAAACAAACTGGCGTTCGAAAACGCTCAAAAGGGCGACCGTTTGATGGGAAAAACGAAAATCGAAAAAGAAGATAAATACATCGGCAACACGCAAGAGGTGTTTTCTGCGTCGTTCGAACTGACTTTTTCTCACAACGTTACGGAATCGGAAACGATTGCTTATATCTTCGGGCTTTCTGCCGTTTCGGGTAATCCGTTCGAGGATTGCTGGGCATACGAAATGGGAAAAAACGGCGGTAAAATCGTAAAATATAACGAAAGCGGGGAAAGCGTTTCGTTGGAAAATAATGAAAACGACTTTTCTTCTCTTGCCGAAAACGGCGCAAAAATTACGCTTTCGCTCACGAAAAAGGGTACGTTCACGGTGGCTGAAAACGGCGAAAACGTACTTACCTTTGACGGCGTGGATAAATACGCGGGCTATGCGGGATTTGCAGCGGCTTCGGAGATTTCTTCTACGGTATATCTCGACGACGTATTCGTTTCGAACACTACGTACACGTGTTACCGTACGAAGTCGGTACAAACGAATTTTTCCACAACCTATTTCGGCGAAGAAGGCAACGAAGATTTTGTGAGCCATTCCGAAGTCGGCTCGATGAAATACGAAAACGGTGAAATGGTTTGGGATTGTTTATCCGACGGCTCATATTTCGGTTCGGCTTATCAATACGATTCGTTCGTAATGGATTTTAAACTGACAAGCGTGAAAACGAGCCTCGACGGTAAAGAAGAACGTCTCGGAACGGTGCCTAATCGTTGGATCGGCGTCGATTTCGGCAGAAGTACTAAAAACCGTACGGATTACGGTTCGGTGGCAACGTTGACGATGGCGATTACGCCACATACGAAAGATTATTCCGATCCGAGCGACGGAGAAGCGTGGGATCTTCCCGAAAGTTGGGATACTGCGGATATCGGTTGGTACAAAAAGGAGGGCAGTTCGGCAAGTGCTACTTCGTACAAACAAGAAAAAACCGTGCCTGCATCGTATTTCAAAGATATTTCTTACGATGGCGTAAACGTTTTGCGTGAAGAAATTAAGGCAGACGACGCGTTATGCGTGCGGATTTCGTATAAAGAAGGCAAAATTTCACTGTATATGAAAAAAGCGAGTGAGGGGACGTATACATTGTACGGCACGGTGGAAAATATCGATGCCGACGGTTACGTCGCGCTTGTATGCACAGGCTATGCTTTCTGTTCGATCGATGATTTTTCCGTAACGAACACTTCCGAAATTTATGAATTACCCGATACGCCCGTTCCCGACGGCTCCGGGCAGAAAGAAACGGAAGTGATTTACGATCGCGGAAACGTGGATGTAAACTGGAACGAAGAACTTGATTTAAACAAACAGTCTTCGGGGTGCGGCGGCGTACTTTCTGCGTCGGTGGGGTTGAGCGGAATCGTGGCTGCGGTATGCGCGGCGGTCGTTGCGGAAAATAAACGTAAAGGGGGCAAAAAATGAAAGCGAAAAAGTTAGCCGCCGTTGCGCTTGCTTCAATGTTTTTACCTGCTCTTTCGTGTTGTAAAAACAAAGAAGTTTCCGTTCCCGAATTTTCTGGTGCGGGAGGCGTGAATTTTACGGCGTATGCCGCCCCCACCGTGGAAAGAAAGGTGGACGGGCTGACGGAAGAACATTATAAAAAATTATCCGAGGCGGGCTTTAATAAGGCGGTGGCGTTGTACGAGGGCGCGTCGACTGCGCGCGGAAGCGATACGTACGAAACGATTGCGAAGCGTAGCGAAAAGGCGCAGGCAGACGCCCTTGCCGCGCTGAATCTTGCCGAAAAGTACGGCGTTAAATACTATGTTCGCGATTGGTCGTTTTACGGGCTGGGCAAAAATTTCAAAGACATTACAACCAAAGAGCAATTCGAAAAAGTGATTTCGAAAATGTTTGACGAAAACAACGCGTATATCAAACACTCTGCTTACGGCGGTAATTTCGGGTTCGACGAGCCTGATATCAAAGAGATGGAAACAATCAAATGGCAGGCGGAATTGTACAATAAATACGTGGCGCAAAACGGCAACGGCGGCGAGTTGTTCGTAAATCTTTTGCCTGCATACGTGGCCGATAATTCGGCGGCGCTCGATCCCGATAAGCAAACTACGTACACGGAATATGTAGACTATTATTTCGAAAACATCGCGCCGCTTCTGGGATACGTAAGCTACGATTATTACCCGCTTAAAGTAACCGGCAACGGAAAAAAATACGTGCGTAATACCTATTATTACAATTACGAAATGATGGCGGAGCGTTGTAAAAAGGGCGGATATGAATTGCGTGCGTTTGTACAGGCAAAGGGAGATTTTACCGGTACGCGTAATTTGTCGGGCGTGGGCGATCTGCGCTTTCAGATTTATTCCGGAATGGCGTTCGGTTGTCGTGAGTTTACTTACTATACCTATTCTTCCGGGGTAAGCGAAACCAACTATACATCGGAAGACGGCTACTCGTTGTACGATTTTAACACTGGAAAATATACCTGGCTTTATGACGCGGCTAAAACGGTGAACAACGAAGTACACGCGATGGAATCGGCTTACGCGGCGTACGAATGGGAAGGCGTAATGTATAAAAATGCCGACGAAATGTATGAAAATCAGCTGTTCGCAAACCTTGATTCTCCGCTTGAATCGCACGAAAAAATCAGCATAGAGTCTTGCTCGCAAGATACCCTTGTGGGGACGTTTATAGCAAAAGACGAGTCGAGCGCAAATAAAAATGCATTTATGATAGTGAATTCCGCCGATCCCTCGACGGATAAAGACGACGAGGTAACGCTGAAATTCAACGGCGCGAAAAGTCTTTTGATGTATCGTTTGGGGCAGAAGATAGTAGTGCCTCTTTCGAAAGACGGTACGTATACGTTTAAATTATATCCGGGCGAAGGTAGGTTTGTAATTCCGCTTTCGTAAATCAAATATCAAAGGAGAAAAGCGATGAATAAAAAATTTTTGAAAACATTGAGCGTTGCGCTCGCGTGCGTAACCGTCGGGGCTTGTATGGCTTCGTGCGGCGGGAAAAACGATGAAGACGAGGACATCGGCGACAAAAGAGTTTTGAAATTAGAAGTTTTGGAAGGCGGTATTGATCAAACCGCTTATAAAGAACTTGCCAAAGCTTATATGGCGAAGAATCCCGACGTTTACATTAAAATCGTAGCAAATCCGGAAATCAATTCCGACGTATCTTCGCGGTTGCAGAACAGTAAAAATCTTGCGGATATTTTTTCCGTACGCAGTATCGAAGCAATCAAGCGTTGGACAGTGAAAGACTGGGTGGCAGATATCAACGACGTGTATTCTGCAACGCTTTCCACGGGAAAAACCGTATCGGAAACGATGACGGGAAAAGCGGAAACGGTATGCACGTACAACGGAAATCGTTATGCCGTACCGGAATATATGGCGATGGAAGGGTATGTATACAATAAAACTTTATTCGACAGATATGGTTGGAAAATTCCCGAAACCACCGCAGAACTCGAAACGCTTTGTAAAAAGATTTTAGCCGATACAAATAATCAGGTTGCGCCCATCGTGTATTGCCATTCGGCAGACGGGTATTTGTACTACGCTACGAACAACTGGGATTTTCAGTATAGCGGCATTTCGAAATTAGACAGTTTTTATACATACGAAAACGCAGAAGTGTTTTCTCCCGAAAACTCGCAGGGTAAATTGCTGGCATTGCAAAATCTTCAAAAATTCTACGGCAGCGATTCGAAATACGTAATGGAGCGCAGTCAGAGTAAAGACTATATCGAAGCGCAAACGAACCTTGTACTCGGCGAAGCTGCGATGATGCTGAACGGCTCGTGGTTTGAAAACGAGATGAAAGACGTTCTTGCCGACCTCCCGGGCGAAGAATTCGGTATGTTTGCCGTGCCGCAGATGTCCGACACAAGCGGCACGCCGCTGAGATATACGGGGTATACCACCGAAGGAAATAAGCGCGTGATCGAATCGGGCTACGGCGCGTATTATTTCATTCCGAAAGCCGCGGCGAACGTGGCAGACGCAAAAGCCTTTCTTACGTGGCTGAGCGAACCGGAAGCGAATGTGATTTATACGAAGTACACGAACGGCTACCGTCCGTTTGAATACGAAACCGACCCCGCTGCCGATGTGTATTCGGATATGAGCGCGTTCGGAAAAAGTATTCTTACGATGGCGAGCACGCATTATTTGTACGTGCCGAACGTAACGAATCAACTTGCCATCGAAGGCAAAGTAGATTACTGGGGCAACGGCGGTTATCCGTTCCTTACGGTAATCGGTGGAGGAAATCCGTCGGACGTGATCAAAGAATTATACAATACCGTGAAGCAGACGTATGAGGCAAACGCATAGCAACGCGTGAAATTGCCAATAAAATGGGAAAACGCTATGGATTTACGGCGATTTGATATTAAAAGCGAAAAAACTATAACTTCGTGGGACGAAGGTTTGCCGCTCGGTAACGGTAAACTCGGTTGTCTGATTTACGGCAACAATCCGTTACGGCTTTCACTGGATCGCGGAGATTTATGGGACGCTCGTCCGAATCCCGCTACGCTTGAAAAGGCTTTTAATTATGAAAATTTAATTCGTCTTTCGCTAAGCGAAAACGAGAAAGAGCAAGCCGAGCGGACGCGGCTTTTCGAAAGAATTTATGATGAAAAGCCGTATCCGTCAAAGATCACCGCGGGCAGGATAGAACTCGGTTTCGGGAGCGGAAACGTGCGTTCCCGTTTAAGAATCGGTACGGGAATCGCTGAAATTCGCGGTGAGAAATGGCGGGCGCAAGCGTTTATGCACGCAACTCGTTTCATCGGCGTGATGAAAATAACGGGAGATTTTACGCTGAATTTACGAGTGCCCGTCTATATTTCCGAGGGTGAATCAAACGGCGGTTTAGCCTATCCGAAAGCAGAAATCGTTCACACCGAAGGCTTTACTTATTACGTTCAGAACACAAAAACGGATTTTTCATACGGAATCGTTGTGTTGTCTGTGAAAAAAGAATGCTATACCTATTTGTATTTCACGGTAACGCATAACGGCGGCAATGCGGAAAAAGATTTTATTTCGGAAGCGGAAGCCGAACTTTCGGCGGTTGCCGCGGAAGAATACGAAGCGTTGAAGAAAGAGCATTGCGCGTGGTGGAAGCGATTTTGGAATAAATCCGAAATTTCACTCGGCGACAGCGCGCTTGAAAAATGTTATTATCGCTCGTGGTATCTTTTCGGATCGTGCAGTCGCAAGGGTTTTTATCCGATGCCCTTGCAAGGGGTCTGGACGGCAGATAACGATAAATTGCCTCCGTGGCGAGGCGATTATCATCACGATACAAATACGCAACTTTCTTATAGCGCATATTTAAAAGCCAACCGCTTGGAAGAAGGAGAGGCTTTTATCGATTATTTGTGGAAATTAAAGCCGCAATTTGAAAAATTCGCAAAAGAATTTTACGGAACGCAAGGGTTGCTCATTCCCGGTGTGTCCACAATCGACGGAAAACCGATGGGTGGCTGGGCACAATATTCCTTATCGCCGACAATGTCGATTTGGGTGGCGCAGAGTTTTGATGAATATTATTTATATACGTGTGACGAAACGTTTTTAAAACAGCGCGCATATCCGTTTTTCAAAGAAATAGGTGAGGCTTTCCTCGGAATTTTACAGGAGCGAAACGGGAAATTGTATTTACCTCTTTCTACATCTCCCGAAATTTTCGATGATACGGAAAAAGCATATTTAGAGCCGAATTCAAACTTCGACCTCTCTCTTTTAAGGTATCTTTTCAAGACTTTGATTGGTTATTGTCGAATTTTAGGTGAAGAGCAAAGCCGTTATGAAAGTGCGTTATCGAAACTTGATGAAATCGCGGTGATCGACGGGTATATCGCCTTGGATTCTAAACGCCGTTTGAACGAATCACATCGGCATTTTTCACATTTAATGTGCTTATACCCTTTGCATTTAATCGATTACGATACAGAAGAACACAAAAAATTGTATAAATCCGCGCTTGCGGAAGAAGAATCTCTCGGTACGGATATGTGGGTGGGTTTTTCTTTTCCGATGTGTGCACAGATTTACGCTATGGCGCTGGACGGCGACGGAGCGTATTTGAAATTACGCCGATTTTGCGATGGATTTGTGGCGAAAAACGGCTTTCATTTAAACGGCGATTTTAAAAATAAGGGCTATTCGTCTTTCCATTATCGTCCGTTTACGCTGGAAGCATTATTTGGTTTTTGTGATGCGCTACAAGAAACATTGTTACAAGATCATCAGGGCTACATACACGTGTTTCCGGCTCTTTCGGCGGCAGAAAAAAAGAAAAATGTTTCATTCAGGCGATTGAGATGTTCCGGTGGAGTCCTTATTGATGCTACGGCAGCAAAAGGAATTCTTACGGAGGTGACGATTTCGGCGAAAAAAGAAATAGAAATTAAGTTGAAAAATACTTTCGTTGGAGAGATAGAAACGATATACCGCGGAAAGAACGTAAATTATCTGCTTGAAAACGATTTTCTCGTTTTCAGGTTAAAAAAAGGAAAAACGAAATTGCGACTTCTGCAAGCGCTTCGAGGCGAAAAAGCACATAAGGATGTCGCGTATCGGATAAAAAATCAATCAGGAGGAAAATAATGAAACACAAACAACATTTAATGCTTTCGCTGGGGCTTGCCGGGTTATTCTTTACAGCAGCCGGATGTCTGACAAGTATATCGCATAGGGCTTTTGCCGAAGACAAAAAACCTGCAGTTACAATGCTGTCGGGAGCAAGTGTGCGAAAAGACGGGGAAATGCCTGGTTTGAAATTTTCGGCAAATATTGAAGATTATGATGCTGAAGCGCAGTACGGTATGCTGATCCTTCCCGAAGAGGTAATGGATAAATATACGTTTAACAACGATTATATTTCCGTACTTGATGCCGACAAAAATGCGGCGGGAAAGTATATCAATCAAATTTGCCATCCGTATTCAACTGGAGAGACTTCGTGGCGCATTTCTCTTTCTCTCGTAAATATTTTGCCGCAAAATTATACGCAAAGTTTTACGGGGATTGCATACGAACTGAAAGACGAAGGGTATAGTTATGCGGAAATAGATCGTTGGAACAATTCTCGCAGCGTATCAATGGTGGCACAACTTGCTCTTGAATACGAAACAAATCTTACCGGTGAGCAAAGAAAAAATTTGGACACTTACGCAAATCCTGGTGCGGGAATCGATAAGAGCGAATATATGGGCAATGCCATAGAAGAATTGGTGGGAACGAACTATTCTTATACCGATTACGTTGCGGCGATCGATATCGATAAATTAAGCGAAAGTGCGCCGATGAGTATGATTACGAAAAAATCATATCCCGGAGGCACAACGATTTCGTTTGACGCTTATAAAGAAAGCGGAACAAAAGAAGGAACATGGTGGGGTATTTGTTGGACAACAGATTCTTCTGATGTGGACTTATATAAGTGGACGACAGGTAATGGAAAAACGTTTTCTGTTACGGATGAAACATGGACGCATTGCACTGCTACACTTCCCGAAGACGAAAAAGAGTATTATGTGTATTTTGTAGGAGCAAAAGGCGAATGGAATGGAAAGAAATTGCATTTAGATAATTTTTCCATGGCTGGTGAAGTAGACGCATTTCAATCGCTTTCCGGAGGGCTGTTTAACGTTGATGAAAACATATCTCTTGCAAATAACGGTAACGTTTTTGCGATTCCTTCCGAAAATGGTTCGGATTATTGCGTAATGCTTGATGTTGCAAAACAAGGAGAAGTCTCACGGTTGTATACGGGGCAAAGTTATCCCGCGGGTACGCAAGTGAGTTTCCGTTATTTTATTTCCGAAGACGCAACGATGACGTGGGCGAGATTTTCACGTATAAACGTTCATTCTTCCGATATATACGCGGGGGATTTTTCTCTGCTTAATTCAGAAAAAGGCGTATGGCATACGTTTACTCAGACCGTATCGGAAGATAATATGTATTATCATATCGTCAGCGAAGCGGGTAAGAGCGGAAAACTGTATATCGATGATTTTACTATAGAGTTGCCAGATGGTACAACATTGCGCGACGGAGTGGAAGAACCGCTCGGCACGGGACTGCTGACGGGTGATAAAGCAGCGGTGCGAAGAGAAGGGATTCCCGCAGACAAACCTTCTGCTTTGGGCATTATCGGAAATGCAATCGGCGGCAACGAAAAGATAGCGGTTGTTACGAAAGTTCCGTATTCTTCGATTTCTGAAATTACGTTCGACGCCAAGGCGTCTGCCGATTTCGGTGCGGATCGGTGGGGATTGGGATTAACGTCTGCGAAAGGAACATATAATTATTACACTCCGTTTGCAAGTGCCGAACTCGATAAAACGGCGAATGAGTGGGTGTCTTATAAATATCTGTTTCATCCCGGAGTGTATAATGATTATGTGAAAGTATTCAGAAAAACATCCGGGGATAATGAATATACGCAGATAAAAGAGAACAACGTTTCAGGATTCAATGTTTCAAACGCTTATTATATCTATTTACAGATTTGTCCGGGCAGCGGGGTCAATGTACCGTCTACGGTGCTTTTTGTAGATAATTTCTGCATTAAAACGAAAGATGGCACAATTTATACAGATGATTTTTCTTTGGGCGCAACGGCAGGCTTGTTTGAAGAAGCCACTACAACCGACGGACTCGTGCATTGTGAAGGGGTAAGCGACGGCAGCGTAAATTATGCCTTTAATTCGTTACTTTGCGAGGGAAAGATAAGCGAAGTGATAAACAGCGGAGGATATTCATATTTCACTTCGGTAAATTCTGTGAACGTTGGCGATCTACCCGCAACAACGCTTATTCTTGAAGGCAAAATTTCTTATGAAATTTCGGGCGAGAAAGAATTTGCCGTTGCTCTTTCTTACGGCTCGGCTATGGCAGGATATTTATATGCAAATAATTCCGTACTCGCGTTGTATAACGGAGAGCAAAAGGACAACGAAATTTACGTGAATGCCGTACAGACTTTGTACCTTGCGGTTACCGCGGGAGGCAGAGTATTTGTGAAAACAGATACGGACGGCAATTACGTTTATATGGGTATGGTGGCAACCGTAAGCGGTATTAAAATCGTAGGATTCGGCGGTACGGGCTTTGTTAAATTCAATGAAATTTCAATTAAGACTTATTCCAAGGTGAAAGAACCGACATATCAATCGGAGGAACATATCAATATTGTGGCATATTCTTCCGTGCCGGCATCGCTTATGAACGACGAGCAGTTTGAAAAACTTTCCTCGGCGGGATTTACCAAGGCGCTGGGTCTTCTTGAAGGGAGAGTAGGACTTTCGGAAAATATGACTGAGGAAGAAATTCGGGGAAAATTAAACGATTTATATGCTCAGGTGAATAAAGATGCGGAAAAAGCGTTGTCGCTTGCGGAAAAATATAATATAGAGTATTACGTTTTTAATGAACTTCTGTATAATATTGAAAGATATACGAATATTTCTGCGGCGGACTATGTAAAAATATTACTTGAAAATGCACCGTATACCGAAAGTATGGCTTATGCGGGAAATTTTCTTGCCGATGAACCTACGGCAGATGAACTTTCCGCTTTGACTGAAGCCTATAACGCCTATAAGGCGGCGGGAGGCAAAGAAGCGTTTATCAATTTGTTGCCCTATGAGGGTGAAAGCGGAATCGGTGCGTTATGGAACAAAGGATGGAAAAATTATCAGACCTATATATCCGAATATGTGAAAAACATCGGGAAAAAAGCCGGATATATCAGTTTTGACCATTATGCGTTTCTAACGGACTCAATCGGGGCATATCATTTGCAGAACCTTGAATATATTGCAAGCATGGCAAAAGAAAACGATATTGAATTGCGTACATTTGTATGGGCTCTTGCGAAAGATAGTGAAAAACACCGAGCGGTTACTTCCGTAGACGACCTTCGTTTTCAATTAAACAGCGCGTTGTGTTTCGGCGCAAAACAGATTTCTTATTTTATGTATTCCTGCAATACCGATACTGAAGATAGTACAACGGGGCTGATCAATTCCAAAACGGGAGCGGAATCTGCCGTATATGCGTTTGCAAAACAGGCAAATAACGAAATTCACTCGTTTGAGAAGGCTTATCTGAATTTTGAGTGGGATAGTTTTTATACAATGGGAACTTGTTCGCAATTTTCCAATATTCAGGGCACGGCAAAAAAATCCGAGAGGATGGCAACGATTTCTTCTTCTGGCAATATTTTGATTGGGAATTTTAAAGATAAAGACAATTTGTATGATTATGACGCAGCCGATGGCTTTATGGTAATGAATTATGCCGATCCTGCAAAAGAGTTATCGGCGAGCGACGTAACAATAACGTTTAATAATGCAACACGTGCGATTGTGTATCTGAACGGTACGCGTACGGTGGTTAATCTTTCGGCTGGCTCGTTTACACTCTCTCTGACTGCTGGAAACGGCGCGTTTATCATACCGCTTACCGATGTGAAATAACGGAGGCAATAAAAAATGAAGAAATATTACGAAACTTTAAAAATAACGGTAACCGAAATCGGCGAAACGGATATTGTACGCACTTCGCTTGGTGTTGTGAATGATGAAACAGATACTGTAAAAGACGGCTATACTGAGAAATGGTGGGAGTTTTGATCTGAATTTACCGGAACAATGGATGATAATCGGTGCGGGTTTGTTTAAGGAGCGATAAATGGATAATACAATCAGATTCGGCTTTTGGAATTATGTGGAAAGCGGTGTTTTAAAGAAAGAAGAGGTGGCTGAATGGAAAAAAATGCACTTCGATCTTCCGATGAGTTTCACGTTTGACGAGCGAAAACATGATAAACGCGATATGCTTGCATTGCTCGATGAGTGTGAAAAATATGGACTGAAACTGATAATATGCGATCAACGTACGCATTTCAGAACACTTTTGCTGGAAGACCGCGATAAATTTATAGCAGGCGTAAAGCAGGCTTATACCGATTTCGGGACGCACGGTGCGGCATTCGGCTTTTTTGTGGGGGATGAGCCCGCACCGAATGAAACGGAGATTTTTATCGAAGCGGTAAAAATTGTTATTGAAGAAATGCCAGGATTAACGCCGTTTGCTAATCTTGTACCTTATTGGGGTGGCGGTTCGGATTTCGATATGCTTGTCGGGGCAAGTGAACGCGAGCATACGGAAATTGTTGAAAAAATACTGAAAGAAACTAAAATACCTTTGATCGGATATGATCAGTATACACAGTGTTTAGACGATAATTATAATACAGAATGTGGGATTAACAGTTATTTTTACGTGCTGGATCAATATCATAAACTTACAAAAAAATACGGAATACCTTTTTATGTAACGCTTCTTTCTTGTGGACACTGGAGTTTCCGAACTCCGACGGAAGAAGATATCCGTTGGCAAATTTATACAGCATTGGCTCATGGCGCGCGGGGGATATTATGGTTTCATTTATATGGTTACGATGCCGGAACCAGTTATGTGGGCAATCCGTTTGTTCTGTGTGGAAACGATGTTCTGAAAACACCTCTGTACGATGCGATTTTAAGGCAGCAGGCAATATTTAATGCTTATTACAGGCCGCAATTTGAGAAGATGGAAATGACGGCGGTATATCATACCGGGCATATTTATGATCCGCAGAAACGGTTCTGTGCCGATGATATGTTGTCAGATATAAACGGAAAATTTTCATATCCTACAATTATTACTTATTATAAAGAATATATTACGAAAAAGAAATGGATTTCGGTTGTGAATGCACATCAGCGCCATGCCAATAGAATCACTTTAAAATATGCAAATGGGAAAGAAGAAAGTTTTTGGTTGGCTGCAGGAGAAATGAGGCTGATAGATCCAGAAAAACAAAAACGATAAAAAGAAGGGAAGTAAAGAAATGAAGAAAGGAAGATTTACAATACCGACGGACGAAAGTTTTGTGGAAGGGACGAAAGCGATCGCGGAGAAATGGGGAGCGGACGCGGTGCGTGATT
>OMGY01000673.1_pt1 | contig 37859 bp, 51 predicted proteins | sample 1674461 | NCBI WGS metagenome assembly OMGY01 (sample SAMN05578579, study PRJEB25193) | human gut metagenome | biome: Human Microbiome; feature: human-associated habitat; material: feces | host: Homo sapiens | place: USA:Birmingham | reverse complement strand
ATACAAAAATGGAAAAAAGATGTAAGGATCATGGCATAGATTATTTCCAAACTAATCCAAATCCAAAGGGTAAGGATGAAATGGGATTAAGTAAAAGGGCAGAACTTGCAAATGCACATTGGAAGAAACAAGGGAAACCAAAAGCATTATTTATGAGTTATCATGCTAATGCTTATTATTTTGAAGATGAAAATGGTAAAAAGAAAGTAGAATTTAATAGTGCTAGGGGTACAGAAACTTTTGTTGGTTCTAATGCTAGTACAAACTCTAAGAATGCTGCAAAATATATACAAGATGAAATAGTAAAAACTATGAAGTCTTTAGATAAAGAAGCTAAGGATAGAAAGGTTAAAACAGAAAACTGGACTGTAATATATAGGGCTCAAATGCCATCTATATTAATTGAATACGGTTTCTATACTAATAAAGCTGATATTAAAATATTAAAAAATAATGTAGATGATCTAGTAGAAGCAACTATGAAAGGTGTATGTAAATATTTTGGTATTACATATAAAGCACCTAAAAAAGACTCTAAACCAAGTACATCAAAACCATCTACATCAAAAGAAACAACTTATTATAGGGTTGTAACTAATAGTTACATAGATAGAAAACTAGCCGATAAAGAAGTTTCGGAACTAAAGAAACTTGGTATTGGTGCATTTCTAGATGCATTTAAGAAAGACGGTAAGACATATTTAAGAGTTGTTGCTGGAAGTTATACAGATAGAAAGAATGCAGATGCTAAATTAACAGAACTTAAGAAAAAAGGATACAAGCCTTTTATAGCTATCTATACGGAATAATAAAGCAAAATCAATTTGTAGCGATTTTAAATATCCAATTAAAATACAGAATCGCCTTAGAAGTTAAATAAATAAGTTTTAGGCATAAAAAGAGCTAATGGAATTAATCCGCTAGCTCTTTTTTATAAAAAAATTATATAATTAACATTGATCAGTTTTTGAAAAAACTACTTTGAAAATATTATGGTACAATACATATCCTAGTAATGATCCAAATGAATTTAACAATAAATCATTTATATCCCATACCCTATATGGAGCCTTTATCAAAAAAATACATATAATTAATTGTAATAATTCAATAGTTAAACTAGTTGAAAATGAATATTTTATTAAATTTTTTACATTTTCACATTTTTTAAATGATAAAGGAAGTAAAAATCCTAGAGGGACAAACATTACTATATTTCCAATTACTTGCCTTATAAAAGAAAATTTACCCATTTGTAAAAAATCTATAAATGGAATTAAATTTACATAATGGTTATTAGATGAAGACATTTGAAGTGCTTCAACACCTATTTCATCTAAAGGTAATGGTAATATAGTGATATGAAAAACTATTACTCCATAAAAATATAATAATGTAATATAAAATATTCTTTTTAAATTATATTGAGATTTTTTTAAATATATAAAAAGAATACTATATAAAAGTATCGAAACTAAAAATGTAAATAAACTCTTTTCTAACCACATATTATTGAGAAATTGTACCTGAAATTGTTCCAGGAACATTTCTTTGAGCCTTTCTTAATATTAAATAATGCTTACCACTTTTACTAGGTTTAAAAGATGTACTCATAGTAAGAGAATTTTTATATGTACCACTTGTATAATAGTGTTCTCTTGCACTTCCTAATGTTGTTTTTCTTCTAACTTCAATATAAACTTTCTCAGTAGCTCCTAAACTTGTGTTAGTTACTTTAGCAGTAGCTGTAATTTTAGTATTTTTAGCATCTAATTGATAATATCTACCATTTTCTGAACCATCTATCTTATCTCCATTATTCCAAGTTCCTTTAAAATCTGCAGAATATGCAAAACAACTTCCTGCTAAAGTAGATGTTACTATTAATGTTGAAACTAAAACTCCTTTTATTTTTTTAAATTTCATAACACTCCTCCTAAAAATTATATTAATTATTCCCTTTAGTAGCAAAATATAACATAGAAAACTAAATATGCAAATATAATTGACGTAATTGGTCGTTAAGTGTGCAAAACTGGACTATTTTGCAGAAATCATAATTACCATATTTAATTAATAACCCTATTAAACCTATAGCAGATATACATTATGAAAATTTTCACATTTTTGAAAAAATCGAATTTATGAAACTTTTTATTCTCCTGCAAGGAAATTAAATTGTTTATATAGAAAAAAGAGCTAGAGAAAATTAATCTACTAGCTCTTTTTTTATATTTTATGTGATAAGTATAAAAATGGTATAGATACAAATTTAAGGTAGTTAAAATGGTGTACAAATATTTATTTTACACACTTTGTATATTTAGTCAACTATCTTTAAAAATAGTATTTCATATAATTTTGATTTATGATAATATTATTTTATAATCGCATTAATTAGGATTTTTTTCCTTTGCAATAATTCCTCATATTTAAATTCCAAAGACCAAAAGATATGCATTTTAAAAAAGGTTTCGTTTTCTCAAGAAAAAGTCGAGAAAACGAAACCTTTTTTATTTTATATATTTTCTTTTATATATAATCTTAGAATACTTCATATAAAAAGAGCTAGAGAAATTAATCCTCTAACTCTTTTTATACGTTCGAATAAGATAAGTTTTAAATATATTGTATATGATATCAATTAAGATCAGCAAAATAAGTATATAGTTACTTATTTTACAATATTTATTTTACCCATTGTATGCATAACAAAACATCATTTGGATTTTTTTGTAAAAAGGAATTGTAGGAATTAATCCTCTATATCCTTTTTTCTATAATTATTTTGTATCTTTCTTATATTTAGTACAATATATTTCTGCATCTTTAGATAAACATAATATTTTACAATCGTTTTTGCAATTGCTACAAGTCTTTGCTACAAACAGATCATAGAGCACTTCTTCAAAAAATAACTGGTCCATTACTTAAGTCTCCAACCTGTAAAAGTTTCTAATGCCCAGTTACAAATTTCTAGCCAGTGAATTAGAATTGTACCAATTAGATATGCAGCTACTATTGTAGTTATAACTATTATTAGTAGTGCAATAATAGTTCCCATTTTCCCATGCTCCTTTTCAAGTTTTTCTAATTTTAATATTCCGTTTATTATTAAGTTTTCCAATTTTTTTATACCTTCCTTTTTGATTAATTTATTGTATGTTTAACCAAAAAGTGATATACTCTTTAGTGCGAGTAGAGGGCATACCACTTTTGGTTGTCCTCTTTTTTTATTCAATTAAAACTCTTCCTCTGTTTCTATATCTAAACCTTCATAAGTTACGTCATCATCATAAGTATTTAAACGCTCTTTTTGCTGATGCTCTTCTTTACTTTCACTTACATCTTTACTTAAATCTAAAATCTTTGACATTAACTGTTCTATTATTTTTGAAGAATCATCTTGATTTTTTGTACCTTCTAAATCTTTTTGTATTAGCTCTTTTACATATGCACTTATTGATTTTTTTGATTTTACAAACTCATAAAGAAATTCTTCTTTTTCTTTAAATGTTACCCTTATTTCTTTAGGTCTAGTTTTCTTTATTTTTGGTTGCTCCATTTCTTAGCTCCTCCAAGTACCTTCATTGCTTTTGCATCCATAGCTATATCTGTTACAGTTATAGTTTGCGGTAGCTTTTCTGTTAATTTATTTCCGAATACTTCTGCTCCACCACCTATAAGGTATATATTTCTATGTTCAACATCGGGTGCTTTACGTTTTAAATCATTATAAATATCGTCAAAAGTATCTTCTGTTGGCTGAATCTTAAAAGAAGTTCCTTTTATTTTATGAGATTTTTTATTACCTCTAAAATACTCTTTAGCATCTTCAACAGTAACTTTATAATAATCATGTTTAGATTCTAATTCAGATACAACTTTACCATATAAGTCTAATAATCCAGTGTGGATTGAATCTGCTTTATCATACTTACCATTTTCATCTATAAAAACAAGATCAGATGTACCACCACCTATATTAAAGATAAGACTTGCTGTATTAGGAATTAATTTGTCTGCACCTAAGTTTTGAGCCTGTGCGACTTTAAATGATGCATACCCCTCCGGCTGAATCCAAACATCTGCAATTACTATCTTTTTTAACTCTCCATTTATTTTTAAATCTATTGTATTATTATCCATTATTTTATCTTTCATTTTTTTATGATGGGCATTGTATTGACCGCCTGGTATATCTATTACTAAATTAACTATATCTTGTGATGCTGTTTTAGCTATAGTGTAATGCAATAATTTCATATAGTTTTCTTTAAGATATTTTATAGTATCATTTTCGAATTTACCTTCTCCAAATACTAATTTTTCACCATTTATCTCGACAATTTCTTTTTCTGCCTCTACATCTTCATCTGTAGCTTTTCTTAATCTAGCCTCTGTTATAAATAATTCTTCACCAGCTCCTATAAAAGTTATATTACCAGCTGATACTGAGATAACTTCAACCATATATATTCCTCTTTTCTATTAAAATTTTATCTTTCGACTATTTAATAATATCATAATTAGAAATAAATGTAAATATATTTTACTAACATTTTTACGTTTTTGTTAGTAAAATGTGTAATACGTAATTTTATCCTCTGTAAATAAACTAACATTTTTACGTTTTTGTTAGTAAAAAACAGCTATGTCTATTTCGTATTACGCAAATAAACTAACATTTTTACGTAATGTAATTGAGTGATAAATATAATTTTAATTCTATACTATTCTAGTAATCATATCTTTAACCCTCTTGCATAAAACTAAAAATAGACAATAAAAAAGTGCCCTGATGGACACTTCTTTAAGATTTTGCTTGTTTATATAAAAAGATAATATCTATTGTATATAATACCTGACCCCACAAAAATGTGGGGTCTATTTTATCAACAATGTAATGGTTGTTAATAATGTTAGTAAATACTTACAGCTGTTTAAAATACTACTTTAATAGTATTGATATCTATGTTGATAATATATGTTTTTTTATGAAGGTGAATAGTTTTATTTCACAGTCAAAAAATGGATTGTGAAACTATTTCTAGTGTTTATATATTTTCTTCTTTATCTACTACACCTTCTATCCTTGCATTAAACTTTTAAAATTTCGTATGTATAAATTTTCACTTTCTAATTTTGCACATATGAAATAGTCTATAAGTTTTGCAAATAGATCTTCTCCTAAAGCTGTTATTAAGTCAGTAAGATTCGATTGTGTCGTAATTATAGTTTTCAATCCTTTATCATATCTTTCAGATATAATTCTGTTAAACATCTTTATAGTATAATTAGTCGTATACTCTTCACCAAGATTATCTATGATTAGAAAGTCGCAGTCAAATAAAAATTGATATTCATTATAAATATATTTATCCCTGTCTTTTGAATTCATTGCTTTATATATAATTTCAAACATAGATGAAGCCGAATATTTTCGAGTAGAATATCCTTGCATTGTACTGATGTATACTAAATGATTACATAGTGTAGTTTTACCACTTCCTGGCCCTCCACAGTACAATATGCTTTTGGTTTCAAAATCATTTAAATTATTAATTAAGTTATAACCTATACGCAGATTCTCTTCCATATTCATCTTTATACTTTCATCATCAAATATATTTAAATCGTAAGATTCACCTTCTTTAAATGTTCTCGCATCCATGTTATGCATTGGAACATAAGATGGTATTTGCTTTTCTATCTTCATAATGTTTTTATTCATAAAATCAATTTTTTTACTTAATTCATCTATAGAATTTTTTAACTCTTGAAATTCATTCATAATAACCTCCATATTTATTGATTATTTTCAATTTACTTAAACCTATTAAGATTTCCAATATCTAGGTATAAATAAACCATTAGAAATCGCAAAATTTAATACATACTCTTTCTGTATTTCTGTATATGAATCCCAGGCTCCTCTTAACGCATTGTCGTATGCATTCATACTTTTATCAAAGTTTGTTATTTTCTCTACAGTTACAGTCTCTTTATCTTCACATATAATCCTTTGGTCCAGCTCAATAAGCCATTCGTTTGGCATAGGCAAATCATTCATAGATGAATAATCTATTACAGCCTCTTTTACACATGTAGGTCTTTTTTTAAATTCATTCTGATTCTCTATGTAATATCTATATAGTTTTAACCTACATTCATACCTTTCTTCCATAGATTCTATTTCGAAATTATTTGTACTCATTTACTAAAATCCTTTCTATTATATTTCCGATTCCGCCCAATTCGGCTATATAATGGACAATCATCATAATTAAACTTCGTATCTGATGGGGCATCACATGTGAACTTTCCTTTTTGACTTTCTTGTAGATGTCTCTCAAGCTCTTCAGGGGTATAATTAATAAATGATGCATTTGTATTATGAAATTTGTTTTTTCTTGCTCTCATTTCATAATCTTGTTTTTGCTTTGCAATTACTGTTTCTTTTTTACCTTCAGTATAAAATTCTTCGATAAAGTTTTTATCATCTTTATAAATTTTTTCTAGTAATGAGAAATATGTTCCTTTTTGTTCTAAAAATATATTTATTGATTTTTCTAATCTATCTTTTTTCCAATTGATAACTTTATCTTTTTTATATTTAGAGTCTAATATTAAATGTGTTTTTGATTCAATAAGTTCTTTATTTGTATTTACTACAGAAACATTTTGTTTCGACTCTGTAGTAGAAATCTCTGTAGTAGTCTCTGTAGTAGTCTCTGGTATCGTTAGTGTCAGATTGACACTTTCCATAGTATCAGATTGACACTTTCCATAGTCGCAATTTGATACTTTGCATTGTGTCAAATTGACACTTTCCATAGTATCAAATTGACACTTTGTTGAAATTTCAATATTTTCATCTTGTTTTTGTTCAAATGAATTTAATATTTCATCAAGTTTATCATAATTTATAGTAACCCATAAAGTTCTATCGTACTTATAAGTGTTATAATTACCTTTTAATAATATTTTTTCATCGAATAATTTTTTAAAAATTCTTTTTAATGTTGCTAAACTCCAAAAATCAAAATTTTCACCTTGCCATTTTTCATATGTGTTATAAGTCCATGTTCTACCATCATGGAAATTTATTTTTGCTTTTCTATTTATTTCTAACCAATAATGGATTTGTTGGATTACAATTGCTTCATTAAGACCTAATACTTTTGCTCCAAGTCTATTTATTGTAATTGGCTCTTCGTTAAATAATAATTTGCTTGTATTTTTTATTGTCATTTTTATTTCCCCCTTATAATTAAAAAAACCTTGATATTTTCTATATCAAGGTCTAAGAGGACTAATTTAGTATATAAAATTTAATCTATGTATTGAAAATAGAACACATATGTGTTATTATTACATAAATTAAATATATAAAAAACAAGTCTACTAAAAACTACTTGATATCCTGTTTATATCATTTAGTGCTTTAACTAAGGTCTGCAAACCAAAGTTAAGCAGTAGGCTTTTTTTATGTTCAATTTTAATTCAATAATAAATCTAAATGAAAACTTTGTCAAATACAAAATTTTATATTTGGATAATATTTAATAAACAAAAATAAACTCAGTTAGACATTAATCTGCCTGAGTTTATTTTTGTTTATCGAAACTTTGTTCGTTTTTTATTAAAACTATTTACAAAATAAATTCAAATATGATAATGTCTAAATAAAGAACATACGTTTTGTAGATTAGTTGGATGGTGAAATATGGGGGATTTAAGCAAAAGACAAGAAGAAATATATAAATATATAGTTGAATATGTAAAAATTAAAAAATATGCTCCAACGATAAGAGAGATTGCTAATGCTGTTGGACTTAACTCAACTAGTACAGTTTATAATCATTTAAAAAAACTTGAAGAAGCAAAGTACATAAAGAGAGATGAAGATAAACCAAGAACTATAGAAATTTTATATGAAGATATTAATATTTTAGAGGGGATGAATCAAGAGATACTGGAAATCCCTGTAATTGATAAAATAAAACTTTCTAATCCTATAGCTAAAGAATATGTTATAGATATCATTAAATTACCTGCATTTCTTTTGCGAGGTAAAAATAATTTTATAATGAAAATGTCAGATGATAGTATGATAGGAGCAGGTATACTAAAAGACGATTATATTGTTATAGATTATAAAAGAACGATAAGTAATGGGAAAATAGCAATTGTATTTATAGATTATAAAAAAGTTGTAGTTGCTAGATATTATAAAGTAAAAGATGACCTAGTAAGATTAAAGTTTGAAAATGATTTATATGAATCTCTAGAACTTAATATTGAAAAAGTTAAAATCGTTGGAGAAATAACAGGGAGCATGAGAACAATTTATTAAAGCCAACTTAAGCGAAAAATAATCTTTATTTGAATAAAGATCGAAAAAAGAAATAAAAAGCCTTCTAAGGGGCAAATTTTGAATATTTTTATGTTTGGAGGAGTTATGAAAGAAGAAATGTTAAGAGAAAAGATAATTAAATCTATAGATGATATAACTAATATAAAAATATTACTATTTATTTTAGGTTATATAAATAATATAAAAAATAAGAAACAGTAAACCGTCTGTTTCTTATTTTTCTATTAAAGCATCTATTAAATTTTCAATTAAAACTAAGTATTTTTCGTCTAAGTTTAGTAATTTTGAAGTTATTTTATGTAGCTGTATATTATCTGATAAAGATATTTCTGACAAAACTTTTGTTAAATCATGTATATCTTTTGGTATCGCTTCTTTGTCGCCATTTCCAGTTCTTAGCCAATCTTCATTAACATTAAAATTTGAGCAAATATCTCTTATAGTTCTATCACTAACATTTCTAATATTTTTTTCATAACATCCGATTATACTTCTTGATAATCCTATTTTTTTACCAAACTCTTCTTGTGATAAATTTTCTTCTTTTCTAATTTCTATAATTCTATCTCCTATAGTCAAACTTATATTCCTCCTAATTTAATGATTATAATGATATATTAAAACAAAAAAAGTTACAATGCAACTTTTAAGAGTTAAAAAGGGAAAAAAATGTTGCATTATGTTGCAAAATGGTATATTATACAGTAAAAAGGTTGAAAAGTGACAAAAGGAGAGTGTTGATATGCAAAATAGAACCATATTAAGTATTGTAAATAAATTGAAATTACTAGATTTAGATAAATTAGAATTAGTTGATGAGGCTGCAAATAATTGTATAGCAGTTCAAACTTTAGAAAAGATTTCTAAAAAAAATGAAACTAAAAATGATTACATAAAAAGGGTGTGATTTTTAGTACAAATCACACTCGACAAAAACTAAATAAAGTCCAGTTTTTTCAAAAGGTTCGGTGAGCCTTTAGCGGACTTGTACTAAGTGATAAAGTTTGGAGAAAAAGTAATACAAAAATAGGTGGGAAGTATGTCAAATGCAAAGTGTGGTCAAAAGAGAAGAAGTAAGAAAAAGAATATGTATACAGAACTTGATTTTGAAAAGTTAATAGATAGAATGAATGAACATCAAGTGACTATTGATGATGAAATAATAACTTTAAACAACATAGATCAAATACTAGATGTAAGAAACTGTATTTATGAAACAAAAACTATAACTTCGGGACCTATTAGAGAAATGGAAATGTATCCACTTTTCCCTAAAAAAGATGTACCCGAAGAATTCAGAGTTAAGGGAACAACTAAATCAAGAAAAAATCTTAATAACAAAAATGCTGTTAAGTATTTCATTAGAAAAGCAAATACCAACTTTGGTAAAGGTGATTATTATGTAACTCTTAATTACACAGATAAAAATAGACCTAAAACATATGAAGAAGCTAAAAAGCATGTAATGGCATATATAAAAAAGCTTAATTATGAATTTTTAAAACAACAGTTGAAAGCAGAAGGTAAGAAACTTACATCTAAGATTAAAAAGAAAAATTATAAAAAAATAAAGTATATGTATGTTATTGAGATATCTAAAGAAGGAAAAGGGAAGTATCATGTACACATGATTCTTAGTTCTGAATTATCAATGGATCAAGTTGAAAGTTGTTGGAAGTACAGTAGGAGAAATAACATAAGACGTATTGATCCTGACGACAGACACATAACCGATTTGGCAGAATACCTATCGAAAGACCCAAATGGGAAAAAGAGGTGGGGATGTAGCAAAGGCTTAAAAGAGCCTGTTATAACTACCTCAAAAAAAGTATCAAAGCGAAAAATTTATAATATGGATTCTAATAGAAACATTATTGAAGAAGAGATGGAAAAGATTAATCCAGGATATAAATTAATTGAATTTGAAATTACAAAAAATAAATGGACAAACATGCCATATATACATGTTTTGATGAGGAAAATTGATAAGTCAAAATAAGGAAATAGGAGGAAATTAAATGGCAAAGTGTGAGTATGCTCGTAAGGGTGAAGATGGATTTTGTTTAAATTACATAGGAGATAAAGTGCATTTAGAAAATTGCAGAAAAAAATGTGCTATTTACAAACCTACGGATAAAAAAATAAAAGAAGATGAGTTAAATAAAAAACTAGAAGCTCAAATAATTGGAATTGAAGTACCTTATGATCCAAAAAATAATTGAGTTGAGGGTAAGTATTATGATTGAAAAATTGATAAGTACAAATTTAGAAGAGGGTTTTTTCTACTTTCAATTACACAATGTATTCATTAGATCAAAGATAAAAAGAGTTGTAGGAAGAAAAACTTTAACAAAGTATCTGATAATAGAATTCGAGAATGGAAACATAGACATACATTCAAAAACTAGAGTGACTGAAATAAAAAGGCCTGAAAATATTTTTACCGAGTTTGAATGGTGCTATGAAATAAGAAATGACTTTGGCGAGTTTTTAGGATATATAGGAAATCCTTTGAAGAGTTGAATGACTATATTATATCGAATATTAAAGAGTCCTAGTATTATAAAAAAGTATTACCGATATAGTTAAAAAATTAAGGAAGTGGGCTAATAGTTTAAACAAAAAGAAATTCAATATAATACTAGGACTCATATATAAAGCATCTAGAAAGATGCATAAATTAAGTATATCAAAAAATGTCAAATTATGTAACCGTAGAGAATTTGATATTAAGAAAGTGGTTGTGAAAAGTTGGAAAAAACACGAGAAAATCAAACTTATATAGAATTTAAAAAAATACCTATAGGAAATTTAGATGGCAAACAAGTTGACCTAAAACAATTTGAAATAAACAAAAGCACAGAAAAAGAGTATAGGACCATAAGGAATAATATTATCGTTGAATTGCATAAGAGAAATTTAAAGTATTCAGAAATAAGCAATTTACAAGTGCAAGATATAGATAATTCATTCGCATTAATACGGATTCAACGTGGAGATAGAGTTTTTAGAATGGCTATATCACAAGAAATAACAGCAAGTTTAAAAGCCCTTACTAAATACAAAGACAATAAAGATTATATATTTACAAAAGATTTAATTAATGAAAAACCACTTAGTGGAACTATGATTGCAAAGATTATAAAAAAGCATAAAGTAATGGCCATGGATCATAAAGAAGTTAATACAGAAATACATACAGTAGAGAGGGTATGTGATAAATATGTTATTTACAAGAATGGAAGAGTTATAGAAGGATTAGTCCTTAATACGCTGGTTAATGCATTGAGAATACGAGATATATTAAATGCAGATTGAAATAAAAATATTGGGAGAAGATCATGAAGGCACTAAAAAATAAACTAAATGAATTAATTGAAGAATACGGATTAAGACATGAGAAAGTTTTAGCATATAGTCAAGAATTGGACAGATATATAGCTTTAGAACAAAAAGAAAGACTATACAAATATAAGAGTGAAGGATTTTAAAAATGAATATTTTAGAAGAAGCAGAAATGTTAAATGAAATAGCAGAACATATTGCTGCTAAAAAGAGAATAACAGTTCAAGAAGCATGGAATGAAGCTAACGAAGAATTAAAAATAATAAATCGTTCAAAGGAGTTACAGTACGAATGAAACATGGAAAAAATTAAGCAGAAGTCAAAAAGAATTTCTAGCAAGTTTAGGATTAAATCCAGACAATTACCTGGTAGAAAGAAAATTGCAAAATGAAATAGGTTTCATAAATAAAGAAACTAATAAAGTTGAGTACTTTAAACTAGATGGGAGTAGATGTTAATGGGATTAATAGTATCAAATAAAAAGTATAAGGCAGCTCTTGAAGAAATAGAAAAGTTGAAAAAAGAGCATATGAAAATGAAAAAAGAAATAGTATCAAAAGATGTTGAGATAAATGGATTAAATATAGAACTTAAAAGTAAAGATGGAAATATATTTATACAACGTAATGCTATAGATTTATTAGAAAGTAATGAAAAATATTATAAACAAATGATTAAAATTTTAGAAAAAGCAAATAACGATTTAGATAATAAATATAGAGATACAGAGATTGAGTTATTATTAGCCATTAAGAAAAGATGTAAAAAAGCTAGAGTAAAAACTAAGTACAAAAATAAAATATTGAAAGTAGCAGAAAAGAGATTATTAGAAATAGGAGAAATAGAATGGAAAAAATAAAAACTAAAATATGTTCACACTGTAAAAAAGAATTAGATATAAATTGTTTTTATAAAAGAAGAACATCTAAAGATGGATTACAAAATATGTGCAAAGAATGTAAAAAAAAATTAGTGAAAAAAATCAGCGAAAAAAATAAAGAAAAAAATAAAATAGTAAATTATGTTGGATACAAGATTTGTGTGCGATGTCAGAAAAAACTTAAAAAGATTAATTTTAGTAAAAGTATAGCAAATAAAGATGGATTATATATTTATTGTAAGATATGTAGTTCAGAAATCTATCAAATAAATAAAAAAAAGAAAGAGGGGAAGAAAAATGAAAGCTGTTAGATTTGATTTTGATGTAGAAAAGGTAAATGTAGTATATATGACTTATGAATATGAAAGATTTAAAAAGATAGCTGGAAATAGATCTTTAAATAAGAAAAATTTAAAAAGATTAGAAGAAAGTATGAAAAAGAAACAATTAGAGATACCGATAACTGTTAATGAGAAAATGGAAATAGTAGATGGACAACATAGGTTTTATGTTTGTAAAAAGTTAGAAATACCAGTTTACTTTATATTAGTACATGAATATGGAGTTAAGGAAGTAATACAAGCAAATACGGTGAGTGAGAAGTGGAAAACGTCAGATTTTATTGATAGTCACTCTGGTATGGAAAATAAAGAATATGAGTTCTTGAATCATATAATAAATAAAGGTGTAGTTAAGACGTCTACACTTGAAACTATAATCTCAAAAGTAACAGGAAAAAAGAATAATGAAATCAAAGAAGAAATACATAGCGGCGAATTAAAACTTACAATTGGACAAAAGTCAGAAGTATTAGAATTTATATCTAGTATATTGAAATTTGGAGAAGGTAAGAAGTATAGAAGCAGAGCATTTATATTAGCCTATATTGAAATGTACTTTTTCGATGGAATTGATAGAGCTAGACTAGAAAAACTTTTAGTGAAAAACAAAGAAAGTAGAATTGGTGATTACATAACGAAAGAAATGTATCTAAAAGAATTTACGAGAATATACAATGTAAAATTAACAAGAAAAATACACGTTTCTGAAAGTACAGGGAAGTTATTCTTCCAAGGAAATTAATTAGAAAGGCCAATTTAGATGAAAGATTTTTTTATATTATTATTTATCAGTTTTGCGATAGTAGGAGCATTAGATGCTCTTACTATCGTAGCTGAAAAAAGAAAAAGGAGATAAATTATATGAACCATGTTGTAATAATTGGTAGATTAACAAGAGATCCTGAACTTAGATATATACCGGGAACGGGAACAGCAGTTGCGAGTTGTTCAATAGCGGTTGATAGCGAGATACTAAAAAATATATATGGCTAAGAAATAAGGTGATTAAAGTGTCTATAGAAGAAGAATATATAGAAGAAGTAAAAAGAGATCTTGAAAATTTAGAAAAAAATTTAAATCAAATGGATGCGTGGAAAAAAGAAATAGAGGTATTAGAAGAAAAAATAAATGCATATAAAAATGGTGGATTTGGATTAGGAATACAATCTAATGTGACAATAACTATAGATGATATAGTTGATAAAGATGAAACTAGATTAAATACAGTAAAAAGTAATATAGAACATACAATTTATAAGTTGAAAGAATATAAAGCTTATTTAGAATGTCTTAGTGACAACGAGTATGGGGTTATTAATAAAAGATACTTAGTAGCTGAATATAAAAATAAGTCGTACGATGGTATAGCAAAAGATATGAAGTTTTCTAAAACTCATATAAGTAGGTTGCATGATTCGGCTATAAAGAAAATAGCTGATTATAAGCATAGAAGTGTTGGAATCGCCAATATGATACGAATAGGAAAGGATTTAGGGTACGAATAGGGAACGAATAGGGAACAAAGACGGTACGAACATGGTACGATTAATGTGTTAATATGATATTGTAACAAAGTATGTAGTGAGTACATACGTCAGCACCTTAAAAACAGAATAGATATATTCTAAGGGAAGTTTTTCTGTCAAACAAAGTACCCCTTAAATGATTCCAAACTATATAGGGACAAGTATTAAAAGAGTATTACCTTTCATGTAATGCTCTTTTTCTATTGCTTATTTTTATTTAGAATAGGAGTGAAAAATTATGGTATGAATGAAGAATTATACTTAGATGAACTTATAGATAAGGAAGATAAAAAAGTACCTGCAAAACCTATTCCAGAACATTTGGTAAAAAGATTTGCTTACCGATTAGAAGAAATGAGTAAAGATTTTAAAAGTCGTAATGCAACGTTATATAAGCTTGGTATAGGAACAGGATATAGAATGCAAGATCTTGTTGATTTAACTATAGGAGAGATAAGAGAAGCTTTAGAAATTGGATATTTTGAAATACAGGAAAAAAAGCAATACAATGCTTATTTAACATATATTAAGAAAAATCCAAATTCAAAAAGAAAACCTCCTAAAAAGCGAAAAGCAATAATAAGTTCATCTTTAAAAATAGCACTTATAGATTATGTAAAAGGGAAACGTAAATCTCAGTATGCATTTGAATCTAAAAAAGGTGGGCATATAAGCAGTCAATCATTTAGCAGAATTCTTAGAGAAGTTGGAAAGACATTAGGATTAAAAGCTATATCTGGACATAGTTTAAGAAAGACATATGCACGAAGGATTTATGATAGAACTGGAAATATAGAAAGAACAAGACAAAGATTAGGACATAAGAGTGTAGAAACTACAAAAGAATATATAGGTTACTATGATGAAGAAATGAAGGAAGATGCATCGTTATTTGATGATCTACTTGATTTCTAATTTTTTTTAAAACTTGATATGCTCAAAAAAAGAGTACCTAGGTAAATAGGTAAAAAAATAAAAGTTTCTTCTATATATATGCAACAAAAAAATCTATGTTTAATCTATATAGTTATTGAACATTTGAAAAGAACTAAAAAAAGTTACTGAAAATAAGTGATATCAAAGGCTCTAGGCTATTCTTAGCAATAATTATAGAATTATAAAAAGAATTGAAACAAACGCTAGAGGTCAAGTTCAAACAATTATCATGTAATATATGGCTTATTCCAATACTTTGAGTATAATTTGCGTTTGTTAAGCGTTGCTAGGCTATGAATTAAGATTTCTTGTATTGAAAAATGCATTAAGTCAATTAACCATAGAAGTGTATTATTTTTAGTATTAAAAGTAAGGTTATGTAAAAAGTACCAAAAATTATTGACTGAGATAAAAAAAGATGATAATATTTAGGTATTAAAAGTGGCGAACCTTAAAAATAATACTAAAAAGGAGAATAACTAATGAAAATATATGGTTATTGTAGAATATCTACAAGAGAACAATCAATAGAAAGGCAACAAAGAAATATCAAGGCATTATACCCAGCAGCTATAATAGTAAATGAAGTTTATACAGGAACTAAAGTTGAAGGACGTAAGGAATGGAACAAACTTTTAAAAGCTGTCCAAAGTGGAGATACAATAGTATTTGATAGTGTAAGTCGTATGAGTAGAAATGCAATAGAAGGATTTGAATTATATAAGGATTTGTATGAAAAGGGTGTAGAATTAGTATTTATTAAAGAACAACATATCAGTACATCAACTTATAAAATGGCATTAAATAATAATATACAACTTACAGGAACTGCCGTAGATAGTATATTGAAAGGAGTTAACGATTATTTGTTGGCACTAGCAGAGCAGCAAATAAAAATAGCATTTGAACAATCTGAAAAAGAAGTAAAAGACTTACAACAAAGAACTAGGGAAGGTATAGAAACTGCTAGATTAAATGGTAAACAGATTGGTCAGGTTAAAGGTGCAAAGCTAATTACTAAGAAATCAATTGAAGCCAAAGCTCAAATACAAAAGTACTCAAAAGATTTCAATGGAACACTTAAAGATATAGAAGTAATAAAACTTATAGGTATATCTAGAAATAGCTATTATAAATATAAGAAAGAATTGACACAGGAGCTTGGAGTGACAAATGAGTAAATATTTAATAGGACTATATAATCCATTGATAGAAGATGAGAGTAAATTAAGTCATTGTAATAAAGTATATGACAATTTAAACGACTTAAAAAGTCATGTAAGAGTCAATGATACTATAGAGTTAAGTTCAGAATTTAGTATCTACAATTATACTACAAAGGAATTACTAGATTTAATAGAAAACTATAACTTAGATATTGTAATTAATAGCAAAGAAAATAGTAAACAGTTTAATAAATTTACTATTACATTTATAATGGCTATAAATGAATTTATAAAGAATAATTCAAAAACTATAAGTAAACTATTAAAAGAAAAGTAAACACTAATTAGTAAAAATAAGATAAATTGTTTGGAAGGACTTTTAACTAACTAAGTCCTTTTTTTAATGGAGTAAATTAATATGGCAAGAAATAGAAATCCAAATAGGGATAAAGCATATGAAATATACAAGGATTCTAGAGGTGAAGTATCTCCTAAGAAGATTTCAGAAATCCTAAATGAAAATGTAAATAACATTAGAAATTGGAAAAGTAATGACAAATGGGATGAACAACTTAGAGAAGATACTAGACCAGGAGCACCTAAGGGTAATCAAAATGCCAAAGGTAGTAAAGGATCACCAGGTAATGTACATAATTATAAACATGGTTTATATACAAGTGAAGATAGATACACTAAGAAGAATTTAAAAAGGATGCTTCCAACAGACGTATTAAATCTTATGGGTGAACTAGAAGAAGAATCTCCAGTAGACAAGCTATGGAGAAGCATATTACTTCAAGAGGCTAGAATTATTCGTATGCAAAAGATATCTCATGTAAAGAACAAAAAGGATATTACAAAAGAACTCAAGAAAATATCTAAGGGTGATACATACACTGAAGAGTATGAGGTTCAATTTGCATGGGATAAAGAAAATAGTAATATAACGGCTCTATCTAAAGCTATGGATACACTAACTAAGATGATAGATAGATATGATAAGATGATCCACGCTAACTGGGATTTAGTTACAGAGGAACAGAAACTTAGAATAGAAGTTCTAAAGTCTAAGTTAGGAGTAAAAGACGATAGTAATAATAAGTCTATTTCTAAGTTAGATAGTATACTTGCTGAAATAAAAAAATAATTTATAGGAGATTATATATGGGAAAGTATAGGAAAAAGCCTGTAATAATAGATGCATTTAAATGGACTGGAGGGCCAGATCAAGTTGAAGACCCACAATGGATTATAGATGCTATAAAAAATAATATAGTATGGTTTGGAGTAGATTGTGCAAATGATCCTAACCCAATAATGTTTATAGAGACACTAGAAGGAACTCATAGAGCAAGTGTAGGAGATTATATAATTAAAGGCATTAAAGGTGAAATATATCCTTGTAAACCAGAAATATTTGAGGCTACATATGAAGTTGTTACAGATTAATAAAATTAAGTGGCCATTTAAAAATATTATTGATTTGATTTAAAAAATAAAGTTAGTAAGAAATATAGTTTAAATATATAGAATTGAGTTTGACTTTAATAATTTAAATTTAAAAAGTAACATGAAAGTGTATTTTAATATAATTCTTGAAACTATTGAAAACACTAACTTTCATAAAAGAAGATGTTAACTATCCCCTAAATACATATTTAGTTACTAGTTACGTAATATTAATTATGTAAACTAAAATATATTATAAAAATATAAAAATATAAAGATGTTTATATTTCACAAAATGGGATAATATAAAAAGAGGTTTTGTTTTCTCGAATTTTTCTTGAGAAAACGAAACCTCTAAGTTATAATATAAATATAAAATTTATCATTTGTTTCATACCTAATCATCGTTTTTCATAAAGAAGTAGATTTGATGATGTATGGAAAATAGGTTTCGTTTTCTCGACTTTTTCTTGAGAAAATGAAACCTCTAAGGTATAATTAAACTATAAAAAGAAACTTTAATCTATTCGCTGTAGAGTGAGGTTTCATTAATCGTTTTTTAAAGGTCACTCTTATCGCAGTTAGAGTGATTTTTTATTTTGTCATAAATAAAAGATCCTAAGATACTTAGTATCAGAGCATCTGAATTATTTATTAAAAATTTTAAAATTTCCATGCAATCACCTCCTTTCCGATGATGCTTTGGAAAGTAGGTTTATCTTTTGTATGGAAACACTCACTCTATAGATTAAAGTTTCTATAGAGTGATTATAACATAAATCAAAATAAAAAAAATAGTTTAATTAAAAAGGTTGCGAAAACTCAAGTAAAAGTCGAGTTTATGCAACCTTTTTAATTTAAAATAATGGTGATAAAATGGATGGTGAATATAAACTATCGGATAAGTACATAGACTTTTTAAAGCATGAAGCACATGCAGAACTTCTAGAAGGTACAACTGCAGCAGGAAAAACTACAGTAGGTATATTAAAGTTTATGTTAAAAGTTGCTGATTCAAATAGAAGGCAACATGTTATAGCAGCTAAGACTACAGGGGTAGCAGAAAAGAATATAATCAATAAAGAGTTTGGTATAACTGATATCTTCGGAGATCTAGTACAATATAAAGGTAATGGAGATAAAGATAATAAGTTACCTCATATTCTTTTTAATACACCAAATGGTCCGAAAACAATATATATACTAGGCTATGATAATGTAGACAAGTGGAAAATGGCTCTAGGTTCTCAATTTGGTTGTGTATTCATAGATGAGATAAATACAGCCAGTATTGAGTTTGTACGTGAGATTTGTACTAGAAATGATTATCTAATGGCAACACTTAACCCAGATGATCCTAACCTACCAGTATATAAAGAATTCATAAACTGTAGTAGACCGCTAGAAAAATATAAAAATGATGTACCAAAAGAAATATTAAACCAATTGACCAGCGAAGAAAAAGAAGGTTGGACATATTGGTTTTTTTCATTTTATGATAATGCATCATTAAGTGAAGAAGATATTAAGAAGAAAATAAGAAGTGCTCCAAAGGGTACAAAGTTATACAAAAATAAGATATTAGGTTTAAGAGGTAGAGCAACAGGACTTATATTTAGTAACTTTGAGAGAAAGCATCATGTTATTAGTAAAGCAAAGGCTAAAGAGTATAAATTCAAATACTTCTCTGCAGGACTTGATACATCATACAGTGCTAATAGTCCAGATACTTTTGCAATGATCTTCTTAGGGATAACAGATAAAGGTAAAGTAGTTATTCTAAATGAGGAAGTATATAATAATGCAAATTTAAGTATTCCTCTAGCACCAAGTGATATAGCACCAAGATTTTTTGAATTCCTAGAAAGGAATAGAAAAGAATGGGGATTAGCAAGAAATGTCTTTGTAGATTGTGCAGACCAAGCAACTATAACAGAGTTAAAGAAATATAAAAGAACTAATCCAAATGTGTATACTATCAATGATTCATATAAGAAAGTTACTATAATAGATAGAATACATCTACAACTAGGATGGCTTAACTATGAAAATGGACCTGTATATTATGAAGTTGTAGATACTTGCATCAATCATATAATGGAGCATGAAGTTTACTCATGGAAAGAAGATAAATATGAGCCTGAAGATGCTAATGACCATACAATAAATGCATCTCAGTATGCTTGGATTCCTTATAGAAAACACATTTATAACTATAAAGGAGAGTGATGAAATGGGGTGGTTTAAAAGTATGTTAACAAAAGCAGCGGTTAAGTTTTTAAATGTTCAACCTGCTATGCAAGGCTCTATAACTATACAAGAAGCATATACTTATGAAACTAATTTAATTAGAAATAAGCTTTGGTATAGAGGTGAAGCATATGAGTTAGAACAGTTCTTTAAGAATATAAGTAGTGATCCAGTTAATAAATCTAGGTTTTGGTGTGCTGTACCAAGTGAAGGTTTAAGTATAAGAAAAATCCATAGCGGATTACCTTCTATGATAATAGATAAATTAACTGACATAGTAGTTTCTGATATAGATGAAATTCAAGTTGAAGAGAGTGAAACATTAAATTTTCTTTGGGAAGAAATATCAAAAGATAATAAATTTAATGAAGTATTATCAGAGTCGATACAAAAGACTCTAGTAAGTGGTGATGGTGCTTTTAAGTTATCTATAGATAAAGATATTAGTAAATATCCAATTATAGAATTCTTTGATGGAAATAGAGTGGAATACATATATAATCGAGGAAGATTAAGAGAAATACACTTTAAGACATATTACACAAAGAAAAGTAAGAGATATACATTAGTGGAAATGTACGGTTTAGGATATATAAAATATAAATTACTTGATTCAAAAGATGATGAAGTATCTTTAAATACACTAGAGGAGACACATGATCTCAAAGAAGTTGAATATAAGGATGAATTTATAATGGCCATACCATTGATGTTTTTTAAATCCTCTAAATGGGAAAGTAGAGGTAAAAGTATTATAGATAATAAAAGTGATTCTTTCGATGCATTAGATGAAGTAATATCACAATGGATAGATGCTATAAGAGCAGGAAGAGTACAAAAATATATTCCAGAGGATTTATTGCCGGTAGACTCTGATACAGGGGAAATATTAAAACCAAATCCTTTTGATAATAGTTTTATGAAAACTTCTTCAAATGCAAGTGAAGATGCTAAAAATCAAATTGATATGAAACAAGCCGATATTAAATTTGAAGCATATGTGGAAAGTTACTCTAATGCAGTAGATATGTGTTTACAAGGTATTATATCACCTTCTACATTAGGAATTGATTTAAAGAAAACTGATAATGCTGAAGCACAAAGAGAAAAGGAAAAGACTACTCTATATACTAGAAATAAAATGATAGATACTTTAACAGAAGTTATACCTAAATTAGTAAATATAATCTTAAAGACTTATGATGTACTAAATAATAAGACTGCAGGTGAATATGAGGTCTCCATATCTTTTGGAGAATACTCCACACCAAGTTTTGATTCAGTAGTAGAAACTGTAGGAAAGGCTAAAACACTAGGTATAATGTCATTGAAAAAATGTATTGATGAATTATATGGAGATACAATGACAGATGAAGAAAAAGCTCTTGAAATAGCAAGGATAAAAGAAGAGTCTGGAATATATACAACAGATGAGCCTTCAACTGCAGGTGAAGATGAGGATGATTTAGATAATTTGGATGTAGATATAGATGAGTAGTAAATATGATATCAGAACTATATTTGAAAAGATGGAACTAGATCTTATATCTTCTATGACAAGAAATCTAAAGCATCATGAAGCAGAAGAGGACAAGTATGGTTTTAAGTGGGAGCAATGGCAAAGAAGTAAATTAAGAGCATTAAATAAGTATAGGCGAGAAAATAAATTAATATTAGAAAAATATACAGGTGATATTGAAGAAAATGTAAATAGAGAATTACAAAGCAACTTTAATAAAGGTTTTAGCAGGATTTCTAATGTTATAGATAAATTGAAGTCTTTACTTATTAAAAATAAGGCTAAGAATAAACCACAAGATTTTAATAAACATACTAAGAAGATCAATCAAAACATAAAGGAATTAGGTATTAGTTTTCCAAGAGATATATCAACAGATGGACATACTATAGAGCCTAAAGAGGATCAATTCTTTAACATGAATGATAAGAAACTAAAGGCATTGCAGGAGACTGTAAACAATGACATCAAGAAAGCTAATGCAACAGTATTAAGAAAACTAGATGATGTATATAGACAAACTATATACAAAACTCATGTATACCTTCAGTCAGGAACAGTATCTTTAAATCAAGCAATAGATATGGCAACAAGGGATTTTTTAAATACAGGAATTAATAGTATTAAGTATAAAGATGGTAAGCAGGTAAATATAGCATCATACGTTGAAATGTGTCTAAGAACTGCAAGTCATAGAGCAACATTGCTTGGAGAAGGGAAAAAGCGTGATGAATACGGTATATATACTGTAGTTGTATCAGCTCATGCTAATACTTGTCCTATGTGTGCTGTATGGCAAGGAAAAGTATTAATTGATGATGTATTTAGTAATCCAAGTGTAGAGTATTTGAAAGAGAATCAAGGTAAATATAAATTGTTAAGTGAAGCAATTGATGCAAATTTACTCCACGTGAATTGCAGGCATACATTAACGACTTATTTTCCAGGTATAACTAATATTCCTACTGTTCCAGATGAAGAAAAAGCTCTTGAAAGATATAAGGCAGAACAGGAGCAAAGGAAATTAGAAAGATATATCAGAAAATGGAAAAGAATTTCTACAGGATGTCAAGATGATGTTAATAAAGAAGTAGCAGAGAGTAAGTTACTAGAGTACTCAATTAATTTAAAGACTCATTTAGAAAAACATCCATACTTAAGAAGAAATAAACAAAAAGAAAAGATATATGGAATAAATAAAGTCTTAGATAATTAAGGCTTTTTATTATGTTTAATTATACTTAAGATGATAAATTTTGTACCAAATAGATTAAGGAGGACTTTATGAATAAGATATTAATAAAATGCGATGGTGGAAATATTATATTAAACACTGTTAGAACAGTATCAGATATAGTTCAAATTTTAGAATTAAATTTAGAAAAACCATTCGTGTTAATAGATAAATGCACATTAAATGATGAAGGATTTGAAGATAAAGTTGTAATAAATCCACGTTTTGTAACTTTAGTTAAGGATATAACACATAAAGAACAAGATGTAAATCTTGAGTATTTTATAGATGGTAAGGTTGTTGCAAAATCATTAAATAATGATGGATGGATTCAAGGTTTATCTAATGGAGTTATGGATGAAATTAAAAAACAACAACGAATTAGTTGTGGAATTATTAGTGTTTAAGCATTAGGAAACTAAGGCTTTTATTATGCCCAAAATATGTTTAAGGCCTAAACTGTGCATATAAAAAATATAAAAGGAGGATATGACATGCTAATAAGTAATCTAGACAATGTTATTAAGATGAACTTGCAATTACTAGCAGGAGAAGGAGAAGAAGGGAATGAACAGAATCCAGATGATGGAGGTTCAGAAGGTGGAGGTGAAGATCCTAAGACTTATACTCAAGAAGAATTAGATGCATTACTAAACGATGCTAAAAAAGATTTGCCAAGTGAAGAAGATCTTGCAAAGTTCAAGGAATGGCAAGAAAATCAAAAAACAGATGAACAAAAGAAAAATGAAAAGTTGGAAGCTGAAGCTAAGGCAAGAAAAGAAGCTGAAGAGAAAGTAAGTACACTAGAAGCTAAAGTATCATGCTTATCTAAAGGTGTAGTAACTGATTCTGTAGATGATGTAATAACATTAGCTAAAGGAATGGTTACAGATACTTTAACGATAGATAAAGCGATAGATAAAGTATTAGAAAAATATCCAAGTTTCAAAGCAAATGGAACAGAAACACCAGGATTTAAAATTGGTGGTAGTGGAGATAATGGCAATCAACAAACTAATATAAATGATGCCTTAGCTATGGCTTTTGGAAATAAAAAATAATTAATATAAAAGGAGAATTACAAAATGGCAGTATACAATTATACAGAACAATTTATGAGAGAGTTAATGCAAAAATATTCAAGGGAATTAACTTCTCATGATTTAGAAAACTCTAACCCACAAGTTAAATTTATGAATGCTCAAACAATAAAGTTACCTATGTTAACAGTTAGTGGGTACAAAGATCATAACAGAGGGACATTAGGATTTAATGCAGGTTCAATATCAAATGATTGGGAAGCTAAGAAGTTAGAACATGATAGAGATATAGAGTTCTTCATAGATCCAATGGATGTTGATGAAACTAATTTAACTGTAGAAATAGCCAATGTACATAATGTATTTGAAACAGAACAGGCAATACCTGAAAAAGATAGTTATAGATATTCTAAGTTATATACAGAAGCTAAAAAGTATTCATCAAATGGAGCTATTGTTGACAATACAGTTCTTACAGTGGCAAATATATTAGAATGGTTTGATACTCAAATGGCTAAAATGGATGATGAAGGTGTTCCAAGTGAGGGAAGAATATTATATGCTACTCCTACAATGAATAAGTTATTAAAGAATGCCGAAGGATTATCAAGAACTATTAGTGTAGATAAAAACACAGGAAATGTTGATAGAAATGTATACTCATTAGATGATGTAGATATAAAGGTTGTTCCAAGTGCTAGAATGAAAACAAAATATGATTTTTCTAATGGATGTGTACCTGCAGGTGATGCAAAACAAATCAATCTTATATTAATACACCCTTCTTGCCAAGTAACAAGAAGTAAATATTCATTCATAAAAGTATATACACCAGGTCACGACTCAAGAACTGGTGATAATTACTTATACCAAAATAGAAGCTATGGCGATACATTCTTAATAAAAAATAAAGCATGTGGTATAGCAATAAATGCAGAGCAAGAAGACTAAGAAAGTGAGGTGTTTTAATTATGAAAGCAAGTAAAGGAAATAAAGTATATACAATAGATGAAACTCAAAAAGATTTTTATGTGGCACAAGGTTATGACATATCAGATGAAGAAGGTAATTTAATAGAATATGGTGCAGGTAAATCTATATCTTATGAAAAGCACAAAGAATTACAAGAAAAGTATGAGGATCTATTAGATAAATGTAATATGCTAGAAAAAGAAAATAAGAAGTTAAAAAAAGAGATTGAAGGCTCTAAGTAAGAAATTGAAGGCTCTAAGTAAGCCTTATTTTTATGCAAAAATATAAGTAGGGGGAGTTAATCCCCTTGCTAATAAGAGGTGATCTTATGTCTTATGTAGATTATGAATATTATAAAGATACATTTCAAGGTACTGTATTAGATGAATCTAATAAACATAAATTGGAGAGATCTAGTGACCAGATAGATTCATTAACATTTAATAGAATAAGGGCAAAAGGGTTTGATAATTTAACTGATTTTCAAAAAGACAAAATAAGAAAAGCAGTATGCATACATGCCGACTTTATAGAACAGTATGGAGATTATATAAATATGCCTTTAAATGGTTTTTCTGCAGGGAGTGTATCAGTTAACTTTAATTCTAAAACATTCAATGGAGTAAGTACTACACAAGAAGTACTAAATTACCTTAATCAAACGGGATTGACTTGTAGGAGGATATAAATGGGAATGAAACTACCATTTCCAAAATGGTTAGCAAATACACCTATTGAAGTATGGTATGAAGGTACTAACCAAGATGGAGATTATATAGAGGAAAAAGTCTTTGATGGTAAATGTATATATACAAATAAATCAAGGCAAATAATGAATGCAGAAAGACAACTAATAACATTATCAGGTAAGGTTGTAATAGAAGGCGATATTTGCCCTTCTAAGCCCTTTGAAGGATATATATTAATAAATAATACCAAGAAAGCTATATATAATTCAGAAAAACCACTTAACCCAGATGGTAGTGTTTTTAGTACAGAGTTGAACTTACTATGAATGTAAAAGTTACTGTAAAGTTAGATAGTAATAAATTAAATAATATTACTAAGGCTCATATAAAATCCTTAGAAATGGCTACAGAAGCCTTGAAGAGCGATATAGTCACATCAGCAGTTATTCCTAAAGATACAGGAGAACTTGAAAGAAGTTGTTTTGTTAATCTAGAAAATGTAAATAACGGAATAACTCATATAAGTTTTGATACACCTTATGCAAGAAGATTATATTGGCATCCTGAGTATAACTTTAGGAACGATAAAAATATAAATGCACAAGGTAAGTGGATGGATGCTTATATAAATGGAGAAAAGGATGATTTTATGAAAAATGCTTACTTAATATTTTTAAAAATGAACTCAAAAGGAGTAATTAAGTAATGTTATTAAGTGATATAAGAGAGTATTTAAAGACTCAAATAGAATGTCCACAGTATTATTTAAATAAACTCGGTGGAGTTCAAGAGAAGAGTATAACAATATATAACTCACCAGGAGAAGTACCTCATATAGCTATAGGTGGACTGGAAAACACAACTTATACTACTAAAAGTATAAGTTTTTTAATTCACTGGGGAAAAAACAGTGATGAAGCAGAGAAAAAATCAATGGAAGTTTATAATTTATTCTTTGGCCAAAATAATTTTACTATAGGTGATAAAAAAATAATTCAATGTAAAATGAGATCATCTGAACCTATATATTTAGGTACTGATTCAGAAGGCATTATTGAATATGTTATAGATACAACAATATATTATGAAAGGTAGTGACAATATGAGTTTTGCAGGAGTATATCCAGTGTATAATTTAAAGTTCAAAATAGGCATAAATGGAAGAACTAGTGAGACAGATGCTATGAAAACTATAGCTGAATTAGAAAGTTTTTCTTTATCAATAGATGGGAAAGTAGAAGAATGGAATTCTATGGATCAAGAAGGATGGACAAGTGCTTTAATGACAGGAAAATCATTAAGTATATCTCTAAAAGGAAAAAGATGTGTTGGAGATGAAGGAAATGATTATGTAGCTGGGCTTGCATGGAAAAATGGAAGAGATTGTGATTCTAAGTTAGAAATAGAGTTTCCAGAAGGTGCAAAATTAGAATTTAACTGTGTAATTAACGTAACAAATGTAGGTGGAGGAGATTCTACAAATGTTGCTCCTCTTGAATTTGAAGCAAAAGCACACGGAAAACCTACATTTACACCCTCACCAAGTTTATAGAGTTAAATGAAAGAAATATAAATGAAAAATAATACTAAGGAGAAATAAAAATGTCAAGAGTATACGATATAGCAGAAAAAATAAAAAGTGCCAATGAAAAACCAAAAATAAAAATCGACGATAACCATATATATGATATAAATATATCTAAAAATGTAGGTATATTTTTAAAAGGTGTTGTTGACGATCCCGAAATAAATGAAGAAGAAAAAATGAATAAAGTTATAGAAGCAGGATTAGGAAAAGATGCATTAGAGTACATTAAAAGTTTAGGTGATGAATATTCTAATGTAGCTTATACAATAATTATCAATGTTATAATTGCTGCAATAAGTGGTGTGTCTTTAGAAGAAATAGAGGCAATGAATGAAAAAGAATTAAATAATAACAATAATAACTTTCGCAAAAAGAAAAAAAGAAGAAAATAAATGGTATGATCTATTTGAAGATTGGGAGTTAATTGAAGCAAGTTTTTTAACTCAGTATGGCATAAGACTACGAGTTGTAGATGATATGAGTTGGGATGAATTTTGTACTCTATTAAGTGGTATTATGCCTAAAACTCCACTTGGTCAAATAGTTAGTATAAGAGCAGAAGAAGATAAAGATATACTAAAAAACTTTACTGATGATCAACATAGAATAAGAAATGAGTGGAGAAATAGAAATAATCCAATTAATGATATGACTGATGAAGAAAAGGAAAAACAAGTAAAAGAATTTGAAAAAATGATGGCTAGTATGTTCGGATAAAAGCACTTAGATATATCTAGGTGCTTTTATTATGGCCAAATATATCGAAGAAAGGAGTGATAAGCATGAGTGATAGTGTAGGAAAGATAACATTAGATTTGGAAGTTACAAGTGATATAGCAGGTCAAGTAAATAAGATAAGTTCTATAATCGCAAATACATTAAAATCAAATCTAAATAAATCTACAAATAAGGTATTTGATAACATGGATAAGACTATGAAGGGTTCGCTCAATAAAGTTAACTCTAATATGAAAAACATGATGTCTAACGTAACAAATAATTTGAAAAATTCGCTTTCTAGGGCTTTATCTATGTTAAGTAATATAAAATTACCAACAGTAAAATTTAATACCTTAGAAAGCCAAAATACAGGCTCGAATTATGCAAATAATAAAAAAATTACTAGAGGACCACCAATTAATAGAGAGATTCTTACTACAGAAATAGATACTACATCAAGGATGCTAGATACTATAAATGCTAAAATAGAATCCCAACAAAATAAATTGAATTCACTTAAACAATCTTATAATGATACTTTCAACCCTGCAAAGAAAAGTAAGATTAATGATCAAATATTAAAAACTGAAGAATCAATTATTAGATTAACATCTAAGTCTGATAAATTAGGGTTTAAATTAAGTGATTTAGATTCAAAGTTAGCAGCGTTAGGAAAAGAATCTTCTTCAACTGGTAATAAAATCGATAGATTAAACTCTTCATTTGATAAATTAAGTTCAAATTCTAATAGATCAAATGGAATATTCAATAGAATTGGTAATAGCTTAAAAAATACAAGTAGCAATAGTACAAGAAGTTTCAACAATGGAATTATGGGATCTATTGGCCAAATGGCTAAATGGATGATATTTTTCCCTATGATTGTAAATGGTATATATGCAATGTCTAGTTCTTTATTTGCATCCTTAAATACCAATGCACAATTTGTTAATTCATTAAATCAGATAAAGACTAACTTAATGGTTGCATTTATGCCTATATATCAAGCAATACTACCTGCTATAAATGCCCTAATGAGTGCTCTTGCAACTGTAACACAGTATATAGCATCATTTATATCTGCGTTATTTGGAAAGACATATAAACAAAGTTTTCAAGCAACACAAGGTTTGATTAATGCTAAAAATGCTATGGGTGCTTATGGAAAAGCTACAGAAAAAGCAGGAAGTAGTGCTGAAAAAGCAGGTAAGAAAGCTAAAAAAGCTCTTGGCGATTTAATGGGATTTGATGAAATCAATAAATTAAATATGCAAGATACGCCAGATACACCTTCTCCTGGAGCGGGTGGAGGTGGTGGAGGTGGAGCACCAATACTCGCAACACCACTTTTAGATACTTCTGCAGTTGATACACAAATGAAAGCTTTGGTAGATAAGATAAAATCTATAATGTCTAAGATATTTGAACCGTTTGTAAATGCTTGGAATAAGGAAGGTCAAAATACTATAAATGCTCTTAAGTACTCTTTAAGTGGTATTTGGGAACTTATCAAAGCTATAGGAGCTAGTTTTCTTAAAGTATGGACTAATGGTTCTGGTGAAAGAATATTAATTATTTTATTACAAATTTTACAAAATATATTTAATATAGTTGGAGATATTGCTAATACATTTGCAAAAGCATGGAGAGAAAATGAAATAGGTACAAAGATAATACAAGGAATTGCAAATGTTATTGAAAATCTTCTTACTATAATAAAAAAAGTTGGAGATGCTTTTAGAGAAGTATGGGGTGTTATAGGTGAACCTTTAGCAAAATCATTTCTAAAGATGATAGAAGCTAATATAAACTTATGGGATAAGCTTACAGAAAAGTTAATATATGTCTGGGATAATGGTGGAAGTCATCTATTTAAGGGATTAGTGACCCTAGGAGCTAAAATATTTGAACTTGCATCATACATTTATACTGATTTTATTGCTCCATTTGCAAGTTGGTTTATAAACATAATGGCTCCTGCAATAGCACCGTTATTGGATGCAATAGGTCTATTATTTGATAAGTTTAGCAATTTAATAGATTGGATGCTTAATGATGGTAAACCAGTATTGGATATTATAATAAGTCTAATAGGTGGTGCTGTAGGTTTAGCAGGTGCATTTAAAGCAGCTAAAACAGGAATTGAAATATTCAATGGTATAAAAACCGCAGTAGATATTGTAGGTAAAGCATTTTTAGATTTAGATCCTAAAGCATTATTAATAAAGTTAGCAATTTCTGCACTTATCGGTACAGGTATTTATCTTATTACACACTGGGATCAAATTAAAGCTAAAGCCAAGGAAGTCTGGGATAATGTTAAGGAAAAGTTCAATAGTTTCAAAGAATGGTTAGGTAATGTATTTGCAACTGACTGGTCAAAGAAATTTGGCGGATTCGGTGATATACTAAATGGATTTTTAGCAAATGTTCGTAATATATTCAATAGTGTGAAGCAAATATTCAGGGGTATACTTGATTTTATAACTGGTGTATTTACAGGGAACTGGAGAAAGGCCTGGACTGGAGTTAAAAATATATTTGGTGGTATTATGAGTGGATTAAAGTCAGTTATAAAATCACCATTAAATGGAGTTATAAGTTTAGTCAATGCAGCTATAAGTGGATTGAATAGAATCTCTGTAGATATTCCTGATTTCGTACCTGGTTTTGGGGGTAAAAAGTTTGGAATTAATATTCCTAAAATACCATACCTTGCGAAGGGCGGTCTCATAGATAGTCCAACTCTTAGTGTAATCGGAGAGCAAGGTAAAGAAGTTGTGTTACCTCTTGAAAATAATACAGGAGCTCTTGATTTGATAGCAGAAAAAATAGGCTCTAGGATGTCAGGAAATGGCACAGGAGGTTCTTCGATTGAAAGTATTACAATTCAAGTAGGAAATGAAACACTTGCTAAGATACTAATAAGTGAATTGAAGAAGATCCAAAGACAAACTGGACAAGCAGTAATAAAGATTTAGGTGATAATATGTTAAAAATAAATAATGTAAATATAAAAGCACCATCAGTTTTTCAAGTTGATATTCAAGATATAGATGGTGAAAGTAATAGAAATGCTAAAGGAAAGTTATTAAGAGATAGAATAGCAGTAAAAAGAAAACTAAATTGTGAATGGCCACCATTGACATTTGACGAGTGTTCAAAATTATTGAATGCAGTTTCAGATGTCTTTTTTAATGTATATTATCCAGATCCAATGACAGGAAACTTTGAAACCAAAAGAATGTATGTTGGTGATAGATCTGTTCCTGCTCTATACATGAAGGATGGAAAAATGCTTTGGAAAGGCTTAAAAATGAACTTCATAGAAGAATAAGAAAGGAAAATTAATTATGTTAAAGATAAATAAAACAATAAACTTAAGTGCTACAAGCGAGATAGAAGGTCAAGTAGTAGTATATATGAATGCAAGTATATCTACAGATGGAAATACAAATGCAAATATAAATAAGAATGTAACTAATAAAGAGTTATATGACGCTAACAAAGAAGCTGTTAGAGAAGATATGAAACAATTTGAAACAGAAGTTTATAAAGTAGAGGATTCATTAAATACTGCAGAAAGAAGAGGTAAATAATTATGAAAATAACAAATAGAAGAATAGTAAATGATTCAAATTTTTTAGCATCTTTAATGCATAGACAATTCCCTGTAAAAATTAGTTATGCAATATCTAAAAATATATCTAAATTAGAAAGTGACTTAAAAATATACAACTCCGAAAGAGAGAAGATAATAAATAAATATTGTAAAAAAGATGAAGAAGGAAATTTAGTAATTGATGAAAGTAATAATTATAGCATTGAAGAAGAGTATATAGATATATGTAATAAAGAATTAAATGAGTTACTAGATATTGAAGTAGATATAGATATACATAAATTTAAATTAAATGATTTATTGCAATGTAATCTTGAAGTATCACCTGCAGATTTAAGTTTAATAGACTATATGATAGAAGAATAGTAATTTAGCAATGAAAGAAGGTGACGTAAAATGCAAAATGTAAGTTCATCTTATTTAGAAAAGATAAAAGAGCCTTCTAGATCTTTTGAATGTAGAGTTACTATAGGAAATAATGTATATACTAATATAGATATAATTAATATATCTATAGAGGATGTTCAACCAAGTGATGGATTTACAATAGGTGCAGCAGTATCAAAATCTTTAGAATTAACATTAAGTACTAATAATACTATTTATAGTAATTCAAAAGTTAAACTTGAAATAGGACTTAATATAGGCTCAACTTTTGAGTATATATTAATTGGAAATTTCCATATAGAAGATATTATAAGTACTGATTATTCAACTAAATTAACTTGTTATGATAATATGATAAAGTTTGAAAAACCTTATTTTAGTAATTTAGGCAAAACTTCATCATTAAAAAATATAGTTAATGAGTTGGCTACAATTACAGGAGTAGAATTTACAGGAAGCCTTCCTTCTTATAATTTAAATAAGTTGGAAGGCTTTACTTGTAGGGAAATCCTTGGATTTGTAGCCAGTATTTGTGGTGGTAATGCATATATAACTAGAGACGGTAAATTTACTATAAAAACACCTGCAACTATAGATTACTCAATAACCAGTGATAATTATATAGATTTAAAATCAGAGGAAGATTTATATAAAGTAGGTGCAATTACTTGTAAAGCAAATGATAAAGAGCTTACAAAAGGTACTTTAAGTAATTCTTCTATGGAGATAGCATTTGAGAATCCTTGGGTTACTGAATCTATACTTACAGACATATATAATAAACTAAAAGGTTTTGAGTTTATAGGCTACTCTATGAAGTGGCAAGGGGATTTTAGTCTAGATGTAGGAGATATTATCTCTATAACTGATACAAAGGGAAATACAAGGCAAGTGCCTATTTTTTCTAAAAAGTTAACTTATAACGGTGGACTTACTTCAGAAATAGGAGCAAAAGGCGAAAGTAAAACTAAAAATGAATTTAGTCCAACTGGTGATTTAAATAATAAAGTTAATAGAGTTGTTACAGATCTTCTTATTGTAAATAAAGCTTTAATCAATAAAGCAGATGTAGAAGACCTTAAAGCAGTTAATGGTGAAATAGATAATTTAATTGCTGTAAATGTTACTATAACTGGCAAACTAAATGCTATCGAAGGTGAGTTTGGAACTATAAAATCCGATGTAGCAGCTATAGAAAATTTAACAGTAAACCATACGGCCAAAATTAATGATTTAATTGCAAATAAAGCAAGTATAACTCAACTCGAAGCTGTATCCGCCAAAATAGGTATAGTCGAAGCAGATGTAGGTAAGATAAATACACTATTAGCAGGAAATCTGACTAGTACTAATATTCAAGCTGGAGGAATTACTTCGGATAAATTAACAATAGCAAATGGTTTTATAACTAACGCTATGATAGCTAACCTAGATGTTTCTAAGGTCAATGCTGGTGATATATCAACAAATAAATTTAGAATTAAATCTGATAATGGTGGAATTGAAATAGTAGGAGCTACCCAACAATTCAAGGATAAGAATAATAGAGTTAGGATACAAATGGGACAGGATGCCAAAGGTAATTTTAACTTTATTATTCGTGGTGAAGATGGAACAACAACACTTATAGATCATACAGGTATTAAAGAAAAAGCTATAGCTGATGATTTAATAAAAGAAACTATGATAGCACAGGATGCTATAGGAGAGAAACAAATTAACTATAGTAGTTTCATAACTGGATTTAATAAAGATACTAATACAAATACAATTAAATCTACTAAGATAATGCTTAATAATCAGAATCAGACTTTAGATGTTGCATTTAGTCAGTTAAAGACTCAAGCAGATGGAACTAAGAAATTAACTGAAAGTCATAGCACTACGATTGGTGTTATGCAAGGTCAAATAAGCACGGCTATTAATAATACTCAAATAGTAAAAGACGGTCAAACTATTTTACTCAAAGATGATTACAATAGAACTGTTCAAACTATAGATAGTATGAAAAGTACAATAGGAACTCATACAAGTCAAATAGATGGGCTAAATAGCACTGTTAGCACACAAGGAACTAGTATAAGTCAGCTAAAGAATCAAATAGCATTAAAAGTAGAACAGACCGATATTACAAATTCTATAGAGAATCTTAATATTAACGATAGAAATTTAATCCTTAATACAGCTTGCGACAACGACTTTTTGCATTGGACAATTACAAATGATACTTTAGTACAGCAATATATAGCAAAAGATACAGATGGTATAGCGAATGGGTTTAAAGGATTTACTTGTAAATTTACCGAATCAACAGGGGCTATAATTTTATATAATAGAATAAAACACATTACTTTAGAAACTGGTGTAAAATATCAAATAGCTTATTACGATTATTTAGATGCAATAAAAAGATGGTGGGTAGGTGTTTACTACGATTTAGGAGATAAAGTCGATAAATATATAACACTACAAGATGTATCTACTAATCAAATTAGAAATTGGACTTACAATAGACATGAGTTTACATTACCCGATGGAGCTAAAAATATATCAATAAGATTTTATCATTATGGAGTAGCTGAAAATGCGACTTTCAAGAGAGGTGGTGTTTGGGTTGTAGGTCTTAAAATGGTTAAAGGTGATAAAATAGGTAGTTGGTCACCTGCTCCTGAAGATGTGGATAGTGCTATAGGTACAGTTACTGCCGAAGTAACAAAAACAAATAGTAAGGTTGCTACACTAGAAACTAATTTGTCTAGTATAACTCAAAGAGTAAGCTCTACTGAGTCTACTACCACTACTTTAACATCTAAGGTTAATACAGCTCAAACTGCTGCTAATAATGCTCAAAGTACTGCTGACTCTAAGGCTAAGGTATTTACTTCAACCCCTACAGTACCATATAAAGTTGGTGATTTATGGACTGGTGGACCTTCTGGGGATGTTATGAGATGTAAAACCGCAAGAACTTCTGGAAGTTATACCGCTAGTGACTGGGAGAAAGCATCTAAATATACTGATGATACTAAAGCAAATGCAGTAGATGGGAAAGTAACTACTTTACAAGGTGAATACAATACTACTAAATCTAAGGTTGCTACACTAGAAACTAATCTATCTAGTATAACTTCAAGAGTTGGAACTGTGGAGTCAAAACAAACTACAACAGATGGGAAAGTTACTAGCTTAGAAACTCGTATGAGCAGTGCTGAATCAAAGATAACAGAATCTGCTATAACTAATACAGTTAAAAAGAATTTTTATACTAAATCAGAAACAGATAAACAAATAACTAGCAAAGGGTATCAGACTTCATCACAAGTTCAACAGACCGTTAATGCTTTTGAATTAAAGTTTCAAGAAAGTGGTGGATATAATCTAGTCTATAATAGTGACTTTAAAAATGGTGAACATTTATGGAGTATATCAAGTGGAGCAAAATATTATTTTGGAACAGGAAACTGGAACTCTACAACAGGTTTAGGGATGGCTATAACTGGACAAAGTGGAACTAGTTTATATGCTGTACAAGAGTTAACAAATACATCATATAGACAAGCTAAGACATTTACATTGAGTGGTTTAGTAAATATATCAAGTACAGGAACTAATGACTCAACAGGTGCTAAATTCCAGTTATATGTTAGGGTTACTTATGATGATGATACTAAAAAATATCATATGTGCAATATTGATGAAAGTTCTTTAAATAAATGGCAAAAAGTATTTGTGACATTTGACTTAGATACAACTAAAACAGTTACAGACTTGAGAACAACTGTATCTATTCAAAATACTACTAAAACTATATTTGTCTCTCAAATAATGCTTGAAGTTGGATCAATGATGTCTCCTTGGTGTCCAAACTCTAGTGAGGTTTATGATGGAGTAACTACTATTGATAAAGAAGGCATAACAGTTACAGCAAGTAATGTTAAATCAAAAACCACAATTTCAGCTAATGGATTTAAGATAACTAAAACAGACACGAACACAGATGTATTTAAAGTAAATTCTGATGGGAGATTGTCTCTAATTGGAGACTATACGGCATATAATGGCAATAGAAAAGCTGGTTATTTCGGAATGAATGAAATCAAATTCTACAATTGGTGGTCAGATACAAATGAGGAAATAGCTACTATATATGGTGGGAAAGACAGTTCAAATAGAAGGTCAGCTAATATGGTTGGAAGAGATACAGTAGCTTTAGGAGTAGGTACTGCTTCAAGTGGTTCAAAAGTATTAGAAAGTACAAGTAGTAAACTTTCAATATATAAAGATACCGACTTTGGAGGTGGAGCTTTAACCAATGTAAGGAAATTAAATTATGATGTTACTTACGATACATGGATCAATAGATTATATATACGAAGCAATCAAATAAATACCAACATGGCAAGTGGATATCTTCACCTTAATTACTGGAAGGGTGGAAATACAACATCAACTTCAACTCATGTTAAAATTGGTAATGGTAATAATGATGATGCTAATGGAGCATTAACATGTGGGAACTTCAAGGCTACAGGAACTAAAAACTGTATAGTAGAAACAACTGTAGGCTATGTAGGTATAAATGCATATGAAACTGCAGACTGCTATTTTGGAGACATTGGAGAAACGATCTTAGATAGCGAGGGGTATTCATATGTATATATAGATTCAATATTCTCTGAAACTGTAAATACAGAAAGAAAGTATCAAGTATTTTTAAGTGTGTATGGAGAAGGGAGTGCTAATGTAGTAGAGAGAACACCTATATATTTTGTCATTAAAGGTACACCAGGAATTGAAGTTGGTTATGAACTAAAAGCAAAAAGAAAAGGATATGAAGATCATAGACTTGAGAGAGAAGTTAATAACTGGAAAATAGGAGAAAATCATGGTTTAGATGAAGATTATAACCATGAAAGAGTTGAGTTTAACAAGAAAATAGAAAATATTATAAATAAAGAAGTTATAAAATATATTGAAAATGAAACTTTACAAGAATTTATATCAAGTGAAGTTCAAAGATCAATAGAAAATATAGAATTAATGAAAACAATAGAGGAGGATATATTCAATGAAAATATTAACTAGCTTTAGTGTAATAAAGATGTCAGAAGGACTTAGATTATCTTATACATATACAGAAATAAACGAAGAGGGAGTTCCTATAAATAACAATGCACAGGAAAGTAGATTTATAGTGCAAGATGAACTTAAAGGTTACTCTAATAACATAATGAAATATATAGAAGAAAAGTTTTTAATGTAGAGTCTTATTGATTTAGTAAAAATAAGGCTCTTTTTTAATATCAAAATAGGAGGATTAACATGGAAGAAAATTTAAATCAAACAAAATTGTTTATAGTAGGAATATTTGGAGCTCTAACAAGCTTTCTCGGAGCATTAGCAGTACCTGTATATATTTTAGTATATGCTAATATTATAGACTATACAACGGCCATTGTAGCTGCTCCTAATAGGGGACAAGCTAAATCATCTGCTATTAGTTTCAAAGGAATTAAGAAAAAGGTAACTATGTGGCTGTTAATAGTAGTAGGTGTATTGCTAGACCATTTATTAATGTATTTGGGTATATCTTTACCGTTAACATACCCAATTGCTTGTGTAGTAGCGCTATGGTTATGTGCAAATGAATTAATAAGTATTTTGGAAAATATAAACGATATACTAGGCGAAGATATGCCTAGTTTTTTATTGCCATTAGTTAAGAACATTAGAAGTCAAGTAGAAGAAAAAGTAAATCCTAAGGAGGTAGAGTAATTATGAGATATACAGTACATGCAGGACATAATCCAGATAA